>OKVL01000048.1_pt1 | contig 121466 bp, 107 predicted proteins | sample 1606791 | NCBI WGS metagenome assembly OKVL01 (sample SAMN03281006, study PRJEB24777) | human gut metagenome | isolation source: fecal sample PR165 from 1 month old male Malay infant, vaginally delivered...
TGGAATTATTGTTTTGTTTAGTATTAGTACTTTATTTGAAATGGATATTCATATCTATGATGTATATATGTGAAGCCTTGAATGTATTTTATATCCATCATAAAACAAATGTTTTGTGCAAAATGATGGCAGTACCATATCATGTAATTGAATATATGTTGAGATATGGAGGTAGTCGATTTGTAATGTTTAATATTGCAGAAATTCCTTCTGTTCATTTTCGACGTTTATTATACAAAGGTCTTGGTGCTCAAATCGAAAAAAATGTAATAATGCATTTTAGAACAGAGATAAGAGGGACTTATAAATTAAAAATAGGTGAGGGGACAATAATAGGAGATAATGCCTTATTGGATGCTCGAAGTGGATTATATATAGGAAAAAATGTTAATTTATCTTCTAATGTATCCATATATACATTACAACATAATTATAGGAGTAAGGACTTTGGATGTGATTTTGATAAGGATCTAAGTGTAACTATTGATGATAGGGCTTGGTTAGGATGTAATGTAATAGTACTTCCAGGGGTTCATATTGGTGAAGGCGCTGTTTGTTGTGCAGGATGTGTAGTTAGTAAAAATGTAGCCCCTTTTACAGTAGTAGCCGGAATCCCAGCAAAAAAAATAGCTGATAGACCTAATGATATTTTCTATGAGTTTAATGGAAAAAGTTGTAGATTATATTGATAAATAAAATGTATTTTGATATTATATTTATCGATAAATAATAAGAAAAGTAAAGAGCGGTAGAAATATGTTACATACAAGATCTAATTATTTATTTTATGTTATAACATTTTTTTTGTTTGTATTAACTACTTCCTGCTTTTCGTATATCTATTGGAACCCTACATTAGGTGGACAAATATTAAGATGTTTTGATCTTATCTTTATATTCTTATACTTTCGTAATAAAAGAAAAATTGTTAATGCAAATTTTGAACGAGAGGTTAATTGGATATTTAAATTGGCTTTTTTATCTGTAATTGGCAATACATTTTTATATCATCAATCTCCGATGCAAAATGTTATAAATACATGTTCTCATGCTTTTATATTATACTATTTTTTATTGCATTTTTATGGAATAAAAGAAAAGATAATTATTGCAATATTGACAATTTTAGTTTTAATGATATTGTTCATTCAACTAGTGCAACAATTTACATTTCCTATAGCACCTTTTGGAATTAATATACAAGCAGAAACAACAAATAATTTAATTGAAATTCGTAATGGACTGTTTAGATTTAGAATAGAAACAGCGTGCTTTGCAATGTTACTAGTTTTTTTTGGTTGGGGACAATTGTTAAAAAAAATAAGACTTTGGGCTATAATATTATTTGTTTTGTCTTTAACTAGCATTTATCTATTTCTAACAAGACAGATTATCATTACAGTATTGTTTTCTATTTTTCTTTCAGCTTTTTTGGTAAAAAATCGAAGATTGAAAATTTGGACAATGTGTCTATTGGCTGTTTTGTGTGTTATCTTTTATAATTGGGGAGATTTATTTTTTGAGGAGTTGATTGAAAGTAGTAGAGATGAAACTGATAATGACAATGTAAGAATACATAGTGCATTCTTTTTTATTGATAAGATATTAGCAAATCCTATTAGTTTTTTCTTAGGAAATGGAAGTCCGAAAGAAGCAGTAAACTGGGGATTAAAAGAAGGGTTTTGGATATCAGATGTCGGATTTATAGGAGAATGTTTTATATACGGTTTTTTTTATATCGCTGTTTATCCTATAATACTATGGAAAGTATATAAATATAGAAATTGTGTACCTCTTTATATAAAAATGTATATTATATCAACTTTTTTAATTAGTGTGATGATATTTCCATACCGAACTCGTGTTGAATTTATGATTTGGTCAATGGTATTATATATTTGTGATTTGCACATAAATAATTCAAAATTGAAATATCAATAAGAATATGGATGTTTCTATTATTATAGTAAATTATAATACAAAACAAGTAACTCAGAGTTGTATCAATAGTATAGTTGAACACTCTCATGGTTTTTCTTATGAAATTATACTTGTAGATAATCATTCTACGGATGGGAGTTATGCTTTGTTTTCAAACGACGCTCGCATAAAGTATGTATACAATGAGAAAAATGTAGGCTTTGGACAAGCTAATAATATTGGATATCAATATTCAACAGGAGATTTTATATTTTTATTGAATTCAGATACGCTATTATTGAATAATGCGATAAAATTATTTTATGATAAGATGCGGATATTGCCACTTGAGATTGGTTGCATAGGTACAATGTTAGTTGATGGAAAAGGGGATGAATCTCTATCGTATGGAAAATTTCCAACTGTCTGCAGTTCTTTTTATCATTTATCTTTGTGTGAAATATTTAAATTAGATTCTCATTTTTATCGTTATTTCAATTATAAAGGTAAACCGATTGATTGGATGGAGGTTGAATATGTAACGGGGGCAGATATATTTATTCGCCGTAGCATTATTGAAAAATATGGGCTGTTTGATCCTGCTTATTTCCTATATTATGAAGAAACAGACATGCAAAGAAGATATTTCTCTTATGGTATAAAAAATGCAATAATTAATGGTCCACAGATCGTTCATTTAGAAGCGGGTAGTACAAAAAATAAGGTTGTAACGTTAGATAGAATCTGTATTCCTTATGTTAGTTGTTTTTTATTTTTAAAGAAATGGACCTCTTTATGGAAGTATATTTTGTTTCGGATTGCATTTGCTTTAACTCGCTTTCCTCATTTATTTTTTAACGTGAAATTTCCTTTAAAAGATAGAATCAAATTGCTTAAAAAAGTATTAATATGATACCTAAAATAATACATTATTGTTGGCTAAGTAAGGACCCTATTCCTAAAGATATGCAAATGTTCATTGATGGATGGTATGAGAAATTGCCAGATTATGAGTTCATGCTTTGGGATTTTAATCGTTTTGATATCCATTCATCTCAATGGGTTAAAGAAGCATTTAGTAAAAAGAAATATGCCTTTGCAGCAGATTATATACGACTATATGCGTTATATAATTATGGTGGTATATACATGGATATGGATGTCGAGGTTTTGAAATCTTTTGATCCTTTTCTTAAACTAAAAACAATGATATGCTTTGAAAATTCCAAACAAGGTCTTGAAATGGCTACTTTTGGAGTGGAAAAAGGAGCTGCGTGGGTAAAAGAATGTTTAAAATATTATGAAAACAGGTCATTTATTAAAGCGGATGGAATGCTTGATACGATAACATTACCATTTATAATTCAACAAATTTGTTTAAAAGATTCTTATCGTCTGGAACCTGTATATAGTATAGAGGAAGCACTACAAAAGGAAACTGGTAATGCATTGGCTATATTATCAAGTGATTATTTTAGTCCTAAGACAACTTTCAGAGATGAAAAAATTGTTTTGACTTCGAATACAGTAAGCATTCATCATTTTAAAGGGACATGGCTTCCATGGTATTCTAAGATCGAAAAAAGAGTAAGTAACATATTAGGATTTGAGTCGAAAGATTTTATAAGAGCTGCGATATATAAAATTCAATTGGAGGTTGCTAAACGTAAAATAAAGAAGTAGGATTATGAAATTATCAATAATTGTTCCTGTTTATAATGTCGAAAAATATATAGTTAAATGCATTTCTTCGTTACTTGATCAACAAACAAATGATTATGAAATTATTATTGTTAACGATGGCACTAAAGATAAGAGTATAGATCTTATAAAAAAAACATTTAATGATTCCAAGATAGCCATTATAGAACAAGAAAATCAAGGTTTATCTGCTGCGCGTAACACAGGGGTTAGACATTCAAAAGGAGAGTATATTTGGTTTGTAGATTCTGACGATTGGATAGCTAAAGGGGGTATAGATGAATTGATTCCTATTCTTGACGGACATACTGAACTTGTTTATCAATCTAAAGTTTATCATATTATTGAAAATAAGAAACAGCTTATTGTTCGTAATGATTTTGATGGAGAGCTAAATGGAGTTCAATTTATGGCATTTAAAATGCCATTATGCTGTGCTCCCTATTATATTATATTACGTTCCTTTTGGAAAAAGAATAATTTTATGTTTTATGAAGGGATTCTACATGAAGATAATGAAATAATGCCCAAAGTTGTATATATTGCTTCTAAAATGAAATGTATTCATATTCCTCTTTACAACTATTCCATTAGATCAGAATCTATTACACATTCGTATAATCCTAAGAGATTTAAAAGTCTAGAAATTGTATGTAATTCACTATTTGTTTATTTAAAAAGTCACGTTAGGAAAGAACATGCTTGGGCTTTCTCTCAAAGTATTATTCCTATGATCTATTTTCTCCTTGAATCCGTCCATAATGGAAATAAAAAGGAACAAGAAGAGGTCAATAATTTTTTTTCAGCCGAAAAAGGATATATGTCTCTTCTTATGGAATATGGTAATTGGAAAGCTAAAATATTTTCTTTTATGGTTATTCTTAGGCAAGGTCATGCCGTTGATATATATAGATTTTTACGAAAAATCTCAAAGTAATAATATAGGCTATGAATAGAACTTATTTACAGAAGTATTTAAAGACTAATTCATCTATACAATGGTTGTATATGAAATATATGCAATACTATGCTAAGAAATTTTTGAATCATCCTGAAACTTGGAAACAGTGGCAACTAGCTAAGTTAACAGCTATGCTCAGTTATGCTCAACGGCATTGTACCTATTATAGGAAATATATAGTAGGTGAAGTAAGGATGGATAATTCAATGGAAATAATTAAGAGTCTTCCTTTGTTGGATAAGAATATTATTCGTCATCAGGAGAAAAATGTTTATAGTGATGAAATAACTGATAATTGGAAAGTATGGCTTAATACAGGTGGATCTACGGGTGAACCTTTGCATTTTCCCGCTCTCTATAAAGGCTTGCCTGTTGAAGGGGTTTGTCAAATGATGCTTTATATGAAGATGGGCTATCAGTGGGGAGATATTATAGTTTCGTTTGATGGTTGCAGAATCAAAGATGAAGATAGATCTCGGAATATTTATTGGCAAATGGGGAACGCTAATTTTCCTTTTGGAAAGAAGAATTTTTCTACACTTTATCTTGATAATAATAGTGTGAAGTATTATTGGGAAGAATTGAAAAGAACGAAACCTGCATTTATTCGTGGATATCCGTCTGGCATCATGGAAATGTGTAAATTAGCTATGAATACAGGGATTGTAATGGATTTGAAATTGAAAGGGGTTTATTTGACAAGTGAGAGCTTCACACAGGATGAGAAAAACTTCATAAGTTCTTACTTCAAATGCCCTGTTTATGGACAGTATGGACATACGGAAAGTTCTATTTTTGCTATACAAAATCCTGCAGATGAAGTTTATTATTGCTCTCCTATATATGGTTATACAGAAGTTGTTGATCAGAAGGGACAGCATGTTAATATAGGTGAACAAGGAGAAGTTGTGGTGACAGGATTTGTTGAATATGGTTTACCATTTATCCGATATAAGACAGGGGATCTTGCAATCTATGGTGGAGAAACAGAATTGGGTGAAACTATTCTTACAAAGCTATTGGGACGTGAGGTTGATTGTATTTATAACAAAGGAGGAAAAAAGATTTATCTTGTTGGCTTTATCTTTGGGGGACATATTCGGGCCTTCAATTATATACAAACTTGGCAACTCCATCAGTATGAAGTTGGTAAAGTGGAAATGTATATAGTAAAGGCTAGAGAATATAGTGATAATGTTGAGAAAGAGATAGTAAATCTTTTTGTTTGTAATGGTTTTGAGTTGATAATTCATTACGTCGATTTCATAGAGAAAACCAATCGGGGTAAGCAACGCTTCTTGATTCAAGAATTGAAGTGAAACCTAACTTATGATTAATCATTATAAAAATATGCAATATGCACCAATAATAATTTTTGCTTTTAATCGTCCGAAAGCATTAAGGAATGTGGTTTGTTCGTTGTTGCAGAACACAGAAGCTAGGGAAAGTGATTTATATATCTTTGTGGATGGAGCAAGACTACATAAAGATGGAGAGTTGAAAGAAGTGGAATTGGTACGGGAGTATGTGATATCAATTACGGGTTTTAAGACATTACATTATACATTTTCAGAAGTGAATAAAGGGTTAGGAGCAAGTATTATAGATGGCGTTTCGGAAGTAATAAACCGATATGGAAAAGTTATTGTCCTTGAAGATGATCTTTGTGTTCAACCTAATTTTTTGGCTTTTATGAATCAAGGATTAAAATATTATGAGAAAGTAAATGGTGTTTTTTCTATATGTGGGTATAATAATAAGATAAAAATTCCCAAAGATTATAAGGCTGATGCGTATATTTATAATAGAAGTAGTTCATGGGGATGGGCCACATGGAAAGATAGATGGGATACTATTGATTGGAAGTTAGAACCATTTGATATATATAAATCTAAAGCAAGAGTTTTCCGCTGTTGGGCGGGATCAGATGCTTGGAAGATGCTGAATGATTGGCATAAAGGTAAAAATAATTCTTGGGCAATACGTTTTGTCTTTGCTCAGTTCCTACAGAATAAGAAGTGTGTTAACCCTTGTTATAGTCTTATCAATAATAGAGGTTTTGATGGGCAAGGTACTAACTGTAAATCCTGGAGCCGTTTTAAATTTGAATTAGAATCTACGGGTAAGAAGAATTTTGTATGGCCTACACAATTGAGTATAAATTCTTGTCTATTTAAACGTGCTATGTGGTATAATTCGGTGTTTATTAGAATTTACAGTAGAATAATGTATTTAATTAAATAGTAGCAATGGATATAACTGACTGTAAAATTATTGAATTGCCAAAGATCGTAGACCCACGGGGTAATCTGTCAATTATTGAGCAATTAAAACAGATTCCGTTTGAAATAAAGCGGGTCTATTGGATATATGATGTGCCCGGCGGAATGGATCGTGGAGAACATGCATATAAAGAGAACCAGGAATTTATAGTAGCCCTGTCGGGGTCGTTTGATGTGGTACTGGATGATGGTAAGAATAAATGTGTTTTTCCTTTAAACAGATCTTATAAAGGATTATATGTGACTAAAGGAATATGGCGCAGAATGACAAATTTTTCAACAAATTCATTGGCTCTTGTCTTGTCATCAACTGATTACAATGTTAATGACTACATAATGGATTATCAGGAATTTAAAAAATGGGTACTAAAATGAGAAGTGTCTTTGATTGTTCGCTATATGAACTTAACAAATCACATGATCCGGAAGGTAATTTGACTTTTATATACGAGAATGTGCATGTGCCATTTCCAATAAACAGAGTATTTTACAGTTATGATATTCCAGGTGGTGAAGATCGTGGTGCTCATGCGCATAAGGAATGCCATCAGTTTATAATAGCAGCATCCGGCTCTTTTGAAGTTGTATTGGATGACGGTGTAAACAAACGTACTGTATTACTTAATCGTCCATTTTGGGGGTTGCATGTGCCGCCGGGAATATGGGCGTCAGAACAAGGTTTTTCATCGGGTAGTATCTGCTTGGTATTAGCTAGTCATGGATATTCGGAAGAGGATTATATTCGTGACTATGATGAATTTCTGAAATATGTTGAGGAACAAAAGAATAATTGATTTGATATAATGATTGTATATCGATTGAATAATAAGTGGGATATGGTGAAATTTTTAGATTTACAAGCAATCACTATGCGACATGGTGGTGAGATTAAAGCTGCTATAGACAGGGTTGTTGAATCCGGTTGGTTTTTACAGGGAAATGAAAATAAACGGTTTGAGATGGACTATGCAAAATATATCGGTACAGAGTTTTGTGTAACTGTAGCAAATGGTTTGGATGCATTAAAACTTATATTGCGTGGTTATAAGGAAATGGGATTGATGCAAGATGGAGATGAAATCATTGTGCCTGCCAATACGTATATTGCTACAATTCTTGCCATTACAGACAATAATCTTGTACCTGTACTTGTGGAGCCAACGTGGGATCATTTGGAGATAAACATAGATGCCATTGAGGAACACATTACTTCTAAAACCAAAGGGGTAATGATAGTTCATCTATACGGTCGTATTGCCTATAATGATAAGTTACGTGGAATTTGCGAGAAATATAATTTGAAGTTAATGGAGGATTGTGCACAAAGCCATGGTTGTGCTTGGGATGGTGTTAAAACCGGTGCGTTAGGTGATGCAGCGGCACATAGTTTTTATCCGGGAAAAAATTTGGGTGCGTTAGGTGATGCAGGTGCTGTAACTACAAGTGATCCAAAATTGGCTGAAATTATTCGTGCATTAGCAAATTATGGAAGTCATAAAAAATATGTATTTAAATATGTAGGAATGAATAGCCGTATGGCTGAAACAGACGCAGCAGTACTTGATGTAAAACTAAAATATTTGGATGAAGATAATGCACAGCGCCAGAAATTGGCTGATTACTATTATACCCACATCAATAATCGCTTCATAATTTTGCCGAAACGGATTAAGGATGAATGTAATGTTTATCATCAATTCCCTATTTTTTGTCAGCGTCGTGATGAATTGCAAGAATATTTAAAGGAAAATGGAGTACAAACTCTCATTCATTATCCGATACCTCCACATAAGCAGGAATGTTATAAAGCATGGAATAATCGGACTTATCCTATTACAGAAATGATTCATCAACAGGAACTTTCCATTCCGATGAGTCAGGTCGTGACGGAGGCAGAGGCTAAGATTGTGGTTGATGTGTTGAACTCATTTAGATAATAAAAGATAATACCATGTTGTATTATTGTACGCTCTTTGATTCCAATTATATTAGTAAAGGAATAGCATTATATCTTTCACTTGAGAGGCATACGGATGATTTTCTGTTGTATGTAATGGCGATGGATAGGAAGTGTGAGAAAATGTTGAAAAATATGGATTTTGCGCATATGCATGTAGAATGTATTGAAGATATTGAAACAGGGTCATTACTTGAGGCTAAACAGAATCGTTCTAGGGCTGAATATTGTTGGACTTGTGGTTCTGTGGTAACAGAGCATTTTTTTAGAACACGTATGCTACCTGAAATAACTTATTTGGATTCTGATTTGATGTTTTTCTGTTCTCCCAAATGTGTGGATAATGAATTAAAAAAGGCAAATGCTTCTGTTGGTCTTACGCCCCATTTTATTAATAATACTATATTTGGTGTTTACTGTGTACAATATGTTTATTTTAAGCGGGATGAAGATGGTGAAAAATGTTTAAATTGGTGGAAGAATGAATGTCTGAAATGGTGTTATTCAAAACTGGAAGATGGTAAATATGGTGATCAAAAATACCTCGATTATATGAAAAATATGTTTAGTAATGTGTATGCTATTGAAAATAGAGGTGTGGGCATTGCTAATTGGAATATTGAGCAGTATGATTATCATTTTAATGAAGGATTTTTAATACATCAGGGTAGGCAGTGGCCTATTGTGTTTTTTCATTATAATGGTGTGAACGTGAAAGTCGAGAACGGAAAACTGATATTTGTTTATAGTAAGTATTTAACCAAAGTGGTAGTCGAAACTTTTATCAAACAATACGCAGAATTGCTCACATTTGTATATATTAACTATTTGGGGATTAAAATTGATGGTTTTGAAATGTATCCACAGAATAAGGTAAAGGTGATTCTGAATGGATTATGGCTTTATGTGAGAGGAAATAAAATAGCTATGAGGTTGGAACAGAAATTTATGGAGCATAAGTATATACAACGTGTATCACCTTATAGTGAAAGAAAAAATAGATAAGGTAGGAGTATAGCCGTATCAAAATTTAATTATCGAAACAATATTCATGTTATTGAAGTTAAAAAACTTACCCTTGTTGGAAAGCCATCGAGGGCTGACCACTTTGCCTTCCGGCAAACTCCTAATCAACACCATCAACGCCCATTCCTACAATACCGCCCAAAAAGACAAGCTCTTTGCCGAAGCTTTGCAGCAGGGAGATGTGTTAATTCCCGACGGGGCAAGTATTGTCAAGGCGTGTCGTTGGCTGAATGCGAGATCCAAACCTACAGAGCGTATTGCCGGCTGGAACCTGTTCGAGTTCGAGATGAACAAGCTGAATACTATCGGAGGAAAATGTTTTTTCATGGGCAGCAGTGAAAAAGTATTGGCATTGATAAAACAGCGTGTGAAAGTGGATTATCCCAACATCGAAGTGGAAACTTATTCGCCACCCTATAAGCCGGAGTTTTCGGAAGAGGACAATCGGGCGATAGTTGAAGCTATCAACAAGGCAAATCCTGATTTGCTCTGGATAGGGATGACTGCCCCCAAGCAGGAGAAATGGGCGTACACGCATTGGCATGAATTAAAAATCCATTGCCATTGCGGAACGATAGGTGCTGTTTTCGATTTCTATGCCGGAACGGTAAAGCGTGCTCCCACCTGGTGGCAGAGACATTCTCTGGAATGGTGCTACCGGTTGTTGAAAGAACCCCGCCGGATGTGGAGACGTTACATTATCGGCAATCTGTTGTTCATGTGGAATATATGTAAGGAGTAACTTGATGAAAAGAATCTTATTGCTCGTTTTTTGGTGTAGTGTTTCCTTATGGGCCGATGCCCAGGCATTGATGGGGACTACCGGACTGCTTCATGCTCCCACGGCTGATATGCAGCGTGATAAAACGTTCCTGTTTGGTGGAAACTATTTGAATACTCATCCGTTATCCACCCATTTTCGTAGCCGTGAGGTGGGGTACACCTTCAATTATTACATAAATATAACGATGTTTCCCTGGCTGGAGGTGTCCTATATCTGTACATTAGTACATGCGGATCACGGCTCTACTTATTTCCCGGAACAGTCTTGGGGGAAATTCACGAATCAGGACCGGGCTTTCAGTGCGCGTCTGCGTCTTTGGAAAGAAGGGTGGTGGAAGGAGTGGACACCGCAAATCGTACTCGGCTTGGATGATCCCACTTCTCATGCCGATCATGGCGGCGGTGGACTGGTGTCTGGTAATACAAGCGGTTCCAATAACTACGCAACACGGTATTATCTGGCTGTAACCAAACATCTGGATTTTCAGAACATAGGTGAATGGGGTATTCATGCCGCATTTGTATATGGTAATGCCAAAGGTATGGAGCATTATAAACGTCCTTCATTCGGCACAAACTTCCGTTTTCAGCTACTCGGTGACCAGCCTTTGATTAAAGCTGTAAATAATCTTAACCTAATGGCCGAATATGACGCCCGCACAGTAAACATCGGGGCACACTACCAGCTTTGGAAAGACCACATCAACCTGATTGCCGAACTGAACAACGGGAAATACTTCTCTGGTGGCATTTACTTCAAAATCCATCTGAAATGATAAAAAAGACTATCCGATTAGGATCTCCGGAATAGATTCTGTTCCTTTATAAAAAAGGAGGATTTATGGTTGGAAATATAAGTATAACAGATGTGTATATGAGTGTATTGTCTTCACTGAGTGTAGATGAAAAACCGGATTTGATTGCAAAACTGACAAATTCCATCAGAAATACGTATACAAAGGAACAGAATATTGAAACAGAAGATCCTTTTGCTTGTTACGAAGGCGATTGGGGCGGAAATATGTCGGTTGAGGAATATGCAGATGATTTACGTAAGCCCTAATTTGAGGGTTTACCTTTCTTATATCCAACTGTTGCAAAGATAATAAAACAGCTATTCCGGGTGCAAAAACCGCCATAGAGGCAGTCTCCATGCAGAGGCGCTCTATGGCGGTTTCTCGTTTCTCCACGTTTACCGGGGAAAATTCCCGTTTCCGGGAAGTCGGGAGGTTACTCTTCCATTTTGAGCTTGCCCAGTTCTTTCAGAATGTGCTCCATGGCTTCTTTGTAAACCTCCGGTTTCTCTTTTTCCAGCCATTTCATCAGTTTGAAGTAAGAATTTGGAGTCACAATCTTTCCGTCTCGAATTTTGGTGGCGGTGGACCGGCCTATCGCACCTTTGTCGCCCAAGTTGTTGGGGTTTAAATCGTTTCTTCGCACGGCATTACCGATGCAGGTGCTGATGATCTCAAATTTTTTTCATGTTACTAAAAATTAAATTATTAAATAATGATTTGTAAACAGCATAAACATAGCTACTTACAAAATGTCTCGGCAAAGATAGGAAATGTTTATTAACAATTGCTTGTTTTTGTGAGCAACGCCCTATTTATATTTTGCGTTCCTTTGCGTTATATTTATACTAACACACAAAAGAAATGGATTATACAGAGCAGTTTATCCGGCTGAATTGCAGTTTGATGTCGGATTACAAAATGATGAAGCTGAATGCCGATATGAAATGCATGGGGCTGGGGTTGTATCTTGAAACGATATTGTTTCTGCGCAAACAGCAGGAATACAAACATGATTTTAACGAACTGGATTTGCTGGCCGATCAGTGGGGAGCTACCGTGGAAAATCTGCAACATCTTATTAAGGACTTCGATTTGTTTCTCATTACAGAGGACGGGTATTTCCGATGTCTGTATCTGGACGAGGTGATGGGATATCAGAGTAAACTTTCCGAGCAACGTGCTGCTGCCGGTAGTAAGGGAGGGAGAAGCTGTAAGAAAAGTACGGTGAAAGCATCTGCAAAAGCAACTGCGTCTACAGCGTCTGCAATAGGGAGGGGCAGAATCAACGAGGGGAAAAACGGTGATGCGTCCTGCGTGGATAATAACGGGGAAGTCTACATGAAAAGCGATGATACACCTTGCATGGATAATAACAAGGAAATCTATACGAAAAGCAGTGGTGCACCCTGCGTGAATAATAACAAGGAAATCTACATGGAAAGTGGTGATACACCTTGCGTGGATCGTAACGAGGAAGTCTACATGAAAAACGGTGATACGTCCTGCATGGATAATAACGGGAAAGCCTACCTGAAAAGTGGTGGTGCACCTTGCATGGATTGCAACGAGGAAATCTACATGAAAAGCGGTGATGCGTCCTGCATGGATCGCAACGAGGAAATCTACATGAAAAGCGGTGATGCGTCCTGCATGGATCGCAACGAGGAAATCTACATGAAAAATGGTGGTGCACCCAGTATGGATAGCAAGGAGAGAATTTATATGGAAAGCAGGAATGTAGATAGTGACAAGGCTGTCTGCATGGATAACAGCAAGCCAATCCATTCGGATTATAATAAGGAAATCTACAAGGAAAACAGCACGGAAAGCAACGTGAAAAGTAGTGCGGAAAGTATGAAAAATACGACTGCAAAAAATACAAATGAAAATTCAGTCAAAAATGTGAATCAAAGTGTTGATAATGAGTGCTATGGAAAGAACTTGCAAGCAAGCTTTAAGCAAAGCTTTATAAGAGAAGAAAAGAATAGAGGAGAGAAGAAAAACAACAATAACAAAGAAAAAGAAATAATTGCTGTTGCTGCTGTTGATAAACTTCCCCGATTTTCCGAATTGTCCGAAACGATACCCCGATGGGAACAATGCATCAATGAAGCTTTCATTACTCAGAGTTGGCTGGAGGCTGTGGGGATGATGTCAGGTTTGAAAGAACTCTTTTTGAACAATCTTTCTTTTATTCGTGATCTGTTCAAGAAACATGTCGTGGCACAAGGAAACACAGGAGGAATCACTTCCGTGTCCGAAGCCGAAGCTTATTTCGCCAACTACATCCGCCGAGAAAGGCCCACCCGTCTTTTTCTGGAAGAAAAGCTGAAAGAAAGGAGCCGGATGCAAAATGAATCGATATCACTTTCACCCTACGAAACGTACAATCCGCTGACCGGCGAACGTTCGTACTGCGGAGTGCCTCTTCCTGTCGGTGCACCCCCGCGTCCCAACGGACGTGCCACCTGGGATAACCTGAAACAGAACTGGATATGACGCGCGAAGAACATGCAGATTATGTGCGGTGGCTGAAAAGCCTGCCGCGCAGAAAAGACCATTTCCGTATGCCTTGTCCCGAATGTTCCGCAACGCGAAGCAATCCCAAAGATCCTTCGTTCAGTGTGCATATCACCCGTGAAGGGGGATGGGCGAAATGCTTTCATTGTGATTTCGCCATAGCGTGGAACGAGGACGAGATGTGGAAAAGAGAACAGAAACAACAAGACCGGGAACGGCAGAAACAGCAGAAGGATGCATCGCAGCAACGTAAGTCGCAGCACCACGATGCAGCACCGCAGCAACGTAACACGGCGCAGCACCACGATACAGCATCGCAGCACCACGATACAGCATCGCAGCACCATAACACGTCGCAGCACCACGATGCAGCATCGCAGCAACGTAACACGGCGCAACGCAAACCGCACATCCCCCTGCAACCGCCTGTACATTACGTATGCCCGGTAATTAATAAAAACAAACAAATTATGAATGGAGAAATGATGGAATACATGGTCGGCAGACGAGGTATTCCGATGGACGTCCTGACAAGGATGAAGATAGAGGAACGCTTGGAATTCCTGCCGCAGACCGGCAAGGAAGAAGCCTGCATCTGCTTCCCTTACCTGGAGGACGGAGTAATGAAAAACATGAAATTCCGGGATGCCGCAAAGCATTTCAAGATGGTGAAAGGAGCCGAGCTGATTCCTTGGAACATAGACGCCATAAAAGGAAAGGAAAAGTGCTACATCACCGAAGGCGAGATAGATGCCCTCAGCCTGATAGCCGCAGGACTGGAAGAAGTGGTGTCCGTACCCAACGGAGCCGGAGGCGCGAACCTTCAGTGGCTGGACCGCTTCGTGGAGTCGCACTTCGATGACAAGACGGAAATTATCCTGGCCATGGATACCGACAAGCGCGGAGTGGAGTTGCGCGACGAACTGGTGCGCCGCCTGGGCATGGACCGCTGCAAGGTGGTGGCCTGGGGAGAAGGCTGCAAGGATGCCAACGAGTATCTGTTGAAGTACGATCTTCCGAGGCTCCGCCAACAGGTGGAGCAGGCGGCGGAAATCCCGTTGGAAGGAGTCTTCTGCCCCATGGACGAATGGGATACGCTGATGGATATTTATTACAACGGAATGCCGGAAGGAGCCGATACGGGACTGGAGAATCTGGACCGGCTGATCAAGTTCGAGCGTGGTTTTGTGCTCACGGTCACAGGCGTTCCCGGTAGCGGAAAAAGCGAGTTTGTGGACGAAATTGCCATGCGCCTGCTCCTGCGCCACGATTGGAAGGTGGGCTATTTCAGCCCGGAGAATACCCCGCTGGCCTATCACTACCGCAAGCTGATACGCCGCGTGGTGGGCAAGCGTTTCGAACACAAAGGGATGCCGTTGCCGGAAGCTGGACAGGCCATCCGTTACCTGGCACAGAGTGTCTTCTCCATTATGCCGAAAGAGGACTTCTCGGTAGAGAGCGTGCTCCGCATTGCCGCCCAACTGGTAAGCCGGAAAGGAGTGAAGGTGCTGGTAGTGGACCCCTTCAACCGCTTCGAGCATCAGATTCCCGACTGGGAGACGGAAACGCAGTATATCAGCCGCATCTTCGATGAGTTCTCCAATTTTGCCGTGAAGCACAAGGTGTTGCTCATCCTGGTGGCGCACCCCACCAAGTTGCGCCGCGAACCGGGAAGCAAACGCTGGCCTGTGCCCACGCTGTATGATATCAACGGCTCGGCGGCCTTTTTCAACAAGACGGATTATGGAATGGTGATAGACCGTAACGATGAACTGGGGCAGGTGCTGGTGCGTGTAGCCAAGGTACGTTTCGACCATCTGGGCGGACCGGGAGATGCTTTTTTCGCCTTCAGCACTTACAACGGACGCTACACCCCTACCGAGGAGAGGACCTTGGATCATAATCCGCCCGAACCGAAGTGGGAGCATACCAATTTCCTGACAGAGAAGCTGAAACCCGAACAGCAGGGCCTGGGGTTTAATGAGGGGGAATGAAGTAGTTGAATGTTGCTGTTCCTGAATAACTCAGGGATAGGAGAAGGGAGATATGTCAAAACAAAAAGGACAGCCCCGAAGAGTTACAGATAGTAATTATAACACGTAAAAGGGGCGTATCAAGCTCTGTATGGAGTAATGATACGACCCTTTCTTTAGTCTTTTAGGATACTCAAATTTCAGATTATAAGTTCATGTTTTCAAAAACTGAGTTTTGACACCCGCTTTTTAGGTCTTGTAGTTACAATCTGTAACTTTTCGGAGTAGTCATTTGATTTTGACATCCCCCTTTAAAAGTTGTTTACAAGTAGATCATGTTGCCGGCAGGTTTTACTGATTACTGACCATTCCTCAGTGATCACTGATCATTCCTCATTAATCACTAGCCATTAAAATCCTCTCCACCGTTCCCGTTTTATCTCCTCGCACTGCCGTCGCTGCCATGCGGGCATTATTTTCTCCAGCTCTTTCAGTTTCCATCCTTTCATAAAACGTATTTCGTCTTTCTCCTGCTCCGTGCACAGGCTGATGCGCAGCAGTTCGGGATAGAGCACCTGTATATGGAAAATCTTGGCTCTCCACAGCAGCCTGGACATCTGCCAGGGGGTGAGGGCATGGATGCGGTTCAGGGTGAGCAGCATTTCCAGATAATGACGGTAGAAGGCTTTGTCCACGGTCATGAGTTGGTTTATCAGATAGTTCATTTTTATTATTGTTAAATGAAAAGATTAGTTGAATGGATAGTCAGGAAATCAAAGCGGAGGAAAGGAATGCTATCTTTGGAGAAATCATCCTTGGATACGGTATCTTTGGAGAAGCCTCTTTGAAAACAAACGGTTCTCATTGGGAACCCTATCTTTGGAGAAATCATCCTTGGATACAGTATCTTTGAAGAAGCCTCTTTGAAAACAAACAGTTCTCATTGGAAACCCTATCTTTGGAGAAAGCTTCCCTTAAAAGCGGTATTCCTTTACAGCATCAAAACAAGGACACGGTTTCACGGGATTCAGGTCATGATGCCCCACTATCAACGCTTTGGGGAACAGGAGGCGCAGCTCGCGCAGCAGTGCCAGCATACTTCCCTTCTGCATCAGAGTACGCGTATCGGCAGGTGTGCAGTCCGCCGAGAGTCCGCCCTCATAGCAGATGCCGATAGAATGCCGGTTGTGGTTCTTGCAATGCGCTCCCACCTTTTCCAGAGGTCGTCCGCGGTGAATCTCTCCGTCGCGGGTGATATAGAAATGGTATCCTATGTCCGTGAAGCCCCGGTGGCGGATGTGGTCCTGGCGGCAGGTCTCAAAATCCAGCCTCCGCCCCTCAGGGGTGGCGGAGCAGTGGATAATAATCAGGGTGATGGTTCTCCTGTTCATCAGATGCAGGCGTTCAGGCCGAGTGCGCCGGCAACGGCGGTGGCTACGGTGATGATTACTTTCAGAATCAGTGTCCAGGTGTTTTTCTTTGTTCTTGAACTCATTGGAATTTTGTTTTAGAGGTTGATAATAAGTGAATTGTAATGGAAGCCAAGGGCTGAATGTGCCCCTATGACAAGCCGTTTTTCATTGGGGCACATTCAGCCCTTTAGCGTCGTGTCTTGCCTCCGTCGTACTGGGGTTCCGTCAGGCCTGTCCTCCGTTTTCCGGTTCCTTCGCCTCTCCGGTAAGATCCACACTGGTCTTTCCGGCTTTCAGCGCCTTCACCACCAGTCGGGCCGCCTTGCGCGTGGCCACCAGATTGAACACAGCTTCCTCCTGCAAGTTCTGGAAACGTGTTCCGGCACTCCAGTTCACATTCAGCTTTCTGACATGGATGGCAGGATTGTAGTCGGCAGCGCTTTCCGCACCTATACTGTTGATGCTGATGGAGAAATCCCCCAAGTCGCCCAGCTGTATCTTCTGTCCTCCCAGAAGCTGTTCCCTCATGCAGTCCACTGCCATGGTGAGGATAGCCACGATGTCCGCACGCTTGTACACACAGCCGTGGCTGGCAATGTGCTCGGCAAAGCGGTTGATGTCCATCACTTCAGCATACTGTGCACTGGCGTAGGCCTTCTTGGCGGCGTCCACGTCCATCGGATTGCTACGCATAACGATACTGTAATTTACCATAGTCTGTTAAAATTAAAAGTTGATAATTGAGAATTAAGAAACACTGTTGCCGGGGAATGAAGTAAGTCAGCCGTCAGTCACTGTCCATTAACCGTCTGCCACTGGTTGCCGACTGCTGAAAGAACCCTATCTTTCACGTGTAAGATCCTATATCTTACAGCTGTAAGATTATAGATCTTTCGCCTTCATCGTCCCGACATTACAAAGATACGATGTGCGGATTCCGGAAAGTTGATTCCGGTGGATTGTGGTTGATAACAGTTGATTCTAGTTGATTATTGTTGGAAAAACATTCTTTCTTCTCGTCCGTTTTTCGTACTTTTATGGAAGTAAATAAAAAGTATGGAATGTATGGAGAATTTTGAGATACGCACGTACGGCCGCACCGAACTGGCCCTGTGTTATTTCCCGGATTTGAATCCGCAGGTGGCTTACCGTAAGTTGCAGTATTGGATTGACTATTATCCTCACCTCAGGGAGGAGCTGGAGAAGATGGGCAGTGGTTTGAGTTGCCGTACCTATATGCCGGCTCAGGTACAGCTGATTGTGGGGGCGATAGGGGAGCCGTGAAAGGGGATTGTGATGGGTGTGCAGCCAAATAAAAAGAATAGCTTCCCCAATTACGTAATTGATATTGCAAGTGAACGACCGGTTCGTGTTGACAGTTGCATTGAAAGATTGGCAATGTTGATATATGTGAATGAAAATGACACGAATGACGCCAATCAGAGATATAAACCCAATTTGCGCCATTCGTGTCATTTTCATTCTGGATAAAGAACGGAATAGAACCTCTATTCCCGTATTTCCCCCTTATGCACCAGCATTTTCACCAGTGTCCGTTTGGAATTGTGCGTGTCCGAAACCCATAGCACAGAGTCGTTTTGCGCATAGATGCGGGCAGGCTGGGAAAAAGCATATCCTTTTACAGTTTTTATTTTCTTGCTCCATTCGTTGGACTGGCGTTCATATATGTTGATGGCGTCATTATCGCCGGTAGCATACCAGCGGTCGCCGCACAACGCCAGTGTCTTGGGCTTGAAGCCGGGCGACAGGGAAAGATCGTCCAGATCGATGGAAGCGTCGTTTGCCAGATCATCGTTGACCAGTGCCGGATCGAGCACCCGTATTTTCTTTCCTTCATAATCCGTGAGCAGCAGATGCCCTTCCGCATCGGGCTGCATGGAATGGCTGGCAAAGCCGTTGTTGCCCGGACTGCCGTTGCCGGATGCCCGGCGGTAGCGGTTCACCTTCTGGTAATTTTCCGGGGTGGCATCCTCCTCTTTGTAAATGCTGACCATTCCGTTCTTGTCGCGTGCGAAAATCAGCCCGTCCTTTACCGTCATGGCCTGTGCCTGGAATACGGGGCCGCTCCATTGCCCGTTGCCTATGCAGGTGAGGTAGGACAGTTCCGGCAACCGGAATACATGGATGCGCGACTGGCGTTCGGCCACATACAGCCGGTTGCCCGACGGGACGATGGCCTCTATCTGACTTCCGAAACTCTTCTCCCCGCCGTCGTGCTGCCAGCTCTGCAAGGTTCCCAGCCGTTCACCTTTCTTTATACTGAACAGCAACAGGCTGCTGCCTGCCTTTCCGATGTTTGCGATGAAAAGGGTATCCCCCAGATGGGCGACGGTATAAGGGGTGAAATCCTCGGCCGTTTCCATGCCCAAGGTTTCCGCATCAATCAGTTGCGCCGCCTCATACGAGTAATACCAGTAACTGTTATAATCACCGTTTCCTTCTCCTTCCCCGTTTCCTCCGCCGGGAGCGGAGGGGTAGCCGCAGATTTCATCCAGGGTGACTTTGCTGCATTGTGCCGTCAGGACTCCGGACAGCACAATCAGGATATAAGCGTATATTTTCATGTTGTTCTTACTATATTATATAGGTATATATTTATTTCAGCTCACTCATGGGGATGGCGTAAACGCATGTCCCGTTTTTCACGCGGTCGGTGATGAACAGCGTGTGGCGGCGGATGCAGAACTTCTCGGGTGCTTGCAGGGTGATGCCGCCGATGGTGGTATAGTCCTTCACGATCTCTCCTGTCCGGGGATTGACCTCACAGAACTTTTCTGTACCGTTGGAACTTACAAACAGCCTTCCTTCGTAGAAATCCAAGTCGTAAGGTACATTTTTATAAGCCAGTTGCCCGGTACGTTTGGGGGAAACTCCTTCCCGTATCCCGTCGGGGGCGAACAGGTCTATGCGTTTGGCGGGATGGGTGGAGTAGAGCAGGCCGGTCTGTTCGTCCACTGCCATGCCGTAAGTGCCGTTTGTCTCGCCCAGATGTTCGGAACGTACATAAATCCGCGGAGTCACTCCGGACTGTATAGCCTGCTCTTCTACAAAGTTGACGTAGCGTTTGTCGTGTATCATGACCAGCCCTTTGTAGAGCAGCACATCGAAGGCATGTACGGTCTGCGAGGGCCCCGTTCCCCAGCTTCCATTGCCTATGCAGGTAAGGAACTGATGGCTCTTCGCATCAAAAATCTCGGTACGGCTTCCTTCGTGGGTGACATAAATCTTGTCGTGGGCACGGGTGACACCGTTCGGGCGGCCGCCGAATTTCCCGGTAGCTTCTCCGTGCTTCCATTCCTTGATGCTTCCCAAGTGCTTCTTGCCGCCGCCGGCAAGGCCGAACACCTCTACGCTGTACTGGTTGTCCGCATCGTTCACGGCATACAGGGTATCTCCGTACACATATACATCCTTGGGGCGGAAGGTGGTTCCCGTAGCGCCGGGCAAGTCGGTATAATCCAGCTTGAACGCCACCGGCTCCCCGTCGTTTCCTCCCCGGTCGGTCTCTCCGCGCAGGGGAGACAGGCCACCGTCCAGCGCATCGAGTTCCGGGTCTTCGATAATGTGTTTCGAAGCCACGTATATATCATCAAAATAACGATTCCTGCTCCAGCGGGTGTGCAGGAAGCGGCGGGAATAGACGGGCAGCTCCTTGTCCAGCGACAGCGCCACATATACGTTGTTGCACAGGGTGATCCACCCCGGTCCCGTCTGTTCGTAAGTCATGTTTCCCGCATGGCCGTAGCCCACACAGTGGGCAAACTCGTGGAATATGGTTTCGGTGATGCTTTTGTCATCGGCATAGTGTTCCAGATAACACACTTCATGCATGCCGAAGGTGGTTCCTCCGCCCAGTCCCATCACGCCGGTGGTATAGCCGAAGGTCAGTCCGCGGTGGTTGAGCACGTTGGCCAGCAGGGCGGTCTTGTCTATTTCCGCCTTGTCATTGTTGCTGTGCAGCGGGCCGAACTCGTACAGGGCGGTCTTGAACCGTTCCGACGAGAACATATACGCCATGTTCAGCGCGATGGCCACCGCCTCACGCGTGTGCGAAGCCTTCATCTTGTACTTCCAGCTGTCCTGGGTGTCACTGTATCTGCCGAAGGCGATGTACCATTTGCACCGGATGGATTGCAGCCTTGCCCAGTACGGGTCGTCACACTCTACGGTGAAGGTCAGGTTTTCTTCCGTGAGGTAGGGGTTTGCCATGATCCGTATTTTCTTTCCGCTGCGGGTATAGGCGGTCAGGTCCTTGGTGGCGAACGGTATGTGTACCCGGAGTTGCTGGAAAGGCATGATCTTTTCCAGCGACATGAACTTGAATTCTTCCTCGTAACCGTCTATCCTGGCCCAGAAAGTCACGTTTTTCAAGGCTCTGGGACTATAGAAACGGAGTTGGAAACAGTGCTCGTCGTCCATTCCGAACTGAAGAGGCCGGCTGACGTAGAAGCTGCGCTGGCCGGAGTCGAAATAAACATCCTGGGATTCATTGTCATTCAGCAGGTAATACGTGTTGTCCGGGTTATAATCTGTTTCGGCCAGCCGGACAGGCAATTCATTGTTTGCCACGTTTCCTTCTCCGGAAACCGGAAATTCGTCCTCTTTGCAGCCGCCCAGCAGTAAAAGCATACCTGCTAAAATCAACAGGCTGGTGGAAAAAAGTTTTTTCATCGTCTGTCTTTATTAGAATTACATTTAAATTTGAAATAATCACTCTTTTGAAAAAGGGTTGCAAAAATAATTGTTTTAGATCAGATGAACAAAGAACCCGTATTGCATTTTATATGAGCCCCTGTTTTTTATGTTCTTTTGTTTTTCTGCCTTAAAAAATAAATCCTATATTGTTGCCCTGGGCTTTGTTCATCGGAAAATATGCTGTATTTTTGTTATCCGAAATAAAGATGAAGATATGGCACAACCTTTAGCAGAACGTTTGCGTCCGAAGACATTGGACGATTATATAGGTCAGAAACACCTGGTGGGGCCGGGGGCTGTCTTGCGCAAGATGATTGATGCGGGACGCATCTCCTCCTTTATCCTTTGGGGGCCTCCGGGGGTGGGAAAGACCACGCTGGCGCAGATCATAGCCAACAAGCTGGAAACTCCTTTTTATACACTGAGCGCGGTCACTTCCGGTGTGAAGGATGTGCGCGATGTGATAGAGAAGGCGAGAAGCAACCATTTTTTCTCGCAGGCCAGCCCCATCCTGTTCATTGATGAAATCCACCGGTTCAGCAAGTCCCAGCAGGATTCCTTGTTGGGGGCGGTGGAGACGGGAGTGGTGACCCTGATAGGCGCCACCACCGAGAATCCTTCGTTCGAGGTGATCCGGCCCTTGCTCTCCCGCTGTCAGTTGTATGTGTTGAAATCATTGGAGAAGGAAGATTTGCTGGAACTGCTGCATAATGCCATCGCAAAGGATGTGATACTGAAAGAAAAGAAGATAGAGCTGAAGGAGACGGATGCCATGCTCCGCTTTTCGGGAGGCGATGCCCGCAAGTTGCTGAATATACTGGAATTGGTGGTGGAAGCGGATGCGGATGCCGGAACCATTGTGATTACGGATGAGAAGGTGACCGAGCGTCTGCAGCAGAATCCGTTGGCGTATGACAAGGATGGAGAGATGCATTATGATATCATTTCCGCCTTTATCAAGTCCATCCGCGGAAGTGATCCGGACGGGGCGCTCTACTGGCTGGCGCGTATGGTGGAGGCCGGAGAGGACCCGGCTTTCATAGCCCGCAGGCTAGTCATTTCGGCAGCCGAGGATATCGGTCTGGCCAATCCCAACGCATTGCTCCTGGCGAACGCTGCTTTTGATGCCGTGATGAAGATAGGATGGCCTGAGGGGCGTATCCCGCTAGCGGAAGCTACGGTGTATCTGGCCACCAGCCCTAAGAGCAACTCGGCATACGAGGGGATCAACAGCGCCCTGGAACTGGTGCGGCAGACGGGCAACCTGCCTGTTCCCTTGCATCTGCGCAACGCACCCACCAAGCTGATGAAACAGTTGGGCTATGGCAAGGATTATAAGTATGCACATGCCTATCAGGGCAATTTCGTGCAGCAGCAGTTCCTGCCGGACGAGGTGAAGGGCAGCCGCATCTGGTATCCGCAGAACAATGCGCAGGAAGCGAAGATAAAGGAACGGATGCAGAGCCTCTGGGGGGAACGGTTCAAGGAATGAAAATGAATTGCATTGATCCTGTGCTATAAAATTAAAAATTGGAACGCAAATGACATAAATCCAACCTTCCGGCCGGTTTATATCCATGCTGTGCAGCTGTTAATTTGCGTCATTCGCATTCCAATCTAACCGAATAAATGAACAAAATATGAAATTTAATTTTTGAAAATATGAAAATAGTAGTTTTAGACGGTTACGGATTGAATCCCGGTGATTTGTCATGGGAGGAGATGCAGGCGTTGGGCGAGCTGACGGTATATGACCGCACGGCCCCTGCCGAGTTATTGGAGCGTTCTGCCGGAGCGGAAGTGCTGATTACAAATAAAACGGTGATTACGGCGGAGGATATGGCCGCTCTGCCCACCTTGAAATACATCGGCGTGCTGGCTACAGGATATAATATTGTGGACATCCAGGCTGCGAAAGCGCGGGGCATCATTGTCACCAACATACCTGCCTACAGCACCGCTTCCGTTGCCCAGATGGTCTTTGCGCATATACTGAACATCACCCAGCGTGTAGGCCATTATGCCTATGCCAACCGTCACGGGCGTTGGGCAAATAATCCCGACTTCTGCTATTGGGATACCGACCTGGTGGAACTGGACGGGAAGAAGCTGGGAATCATCGGCTTGGGAAACACCGGACAGGCGACGGCGCGCATCGCTGCCGCTTTCGGAATGCAGGTATGCGCCTATACTTCCAAGCCGCAGTCACAACTTCCCGGAGGAATCCGGAAAATGGAGCTGGATGAGCTTTTCCGCGAATGTGACGTGGTGAGCCTGCACTGCCCCCTTACCCCCGATACCAAAGAACTGGTCAATGCCACCCGCCTGGCCCTTATGAAACCGACAGCTATTCTGATAAATACCGGCCGCGGTCCCTTGGTAAACGAGAAAGACCTGGCCGACGCACTGAACAAGGGCGTGATAGCGGCTGCCGGACTGGACGTGCTTTCTTCCGAGCCTCCCCAATATACCAACCCCTTGCTGACGGCGAAGAACTGCTTCATTACGCCGCATATCGCCTGGGCCACGAAAGAAGCCCGTGTCCGGCTGATGCAGATTGCGGTGGGGAACTTGAAAGGATTTATCAAGGGTGAGATTGTAAATAATGTGGCGGAATGAGAACAAAGGAAAAAGACGGGAAGAAAAGAAGGAGGTGAGAAGAATGGAGGAAGACAAGAATACGTTGGGTTTGCATCCGGAAGTTAGGGAAGAAGATAGAGTGGCAAAGGCTGTAGCTTTGTTCAGGGAAGGATATAACTGCTCCCAGTCCGTAGTGACGGCTTTTGCCGATCTGTATGGTTTCACCCGTGAACAGGCCCTGCACATGTCCGCCTCTTTCGGCGGCGGTATAGGGCGGATGCGTGAGACCTGCGGTGCTGCTTGCGGCATGTTCTTGCTGGCCGGGCTGGAGAAGTGTGCCGTCGAGGGGAAAGACCGTGAGAGCAAGGCGGCGAATTACGCTCTGGTGCAGGAACTGGCCGAAGAATTCAAGAAGCGGAACGGCGCCCTGCGGTGTGCCGATTTGCTGGGATTGTCCAGAAAAGAGCCGGTAGTATCCACGCCGGAAGCAAGGACGGAACAGTATTATGCCAAGCGTCCTTGTGCAAGAATGGTAGAGGAAGCGGCCAGGATTTGGAGCGAACACCTCGAAAAACAAAAAAAATAGGTTGAAAAATCGCTTTTTCTTATAGAAATACAAACTTTTTTGATGCAAAAGTGTTGAATAACATAATTTTGTGTATCTTTGCAAGCGATAAGAAACACAAACATTCACATAGGAATGTGTGGGTGCGGTTAACGTTTAACTAAAAGCAAATTGAAAATGTTGAAAGAAAAAGCAGGTGCTTTGGCCGGACAGATCTGGGGAGCATTGAATGGAACTGAAGGTTTGACACAAAAACAAATCAAGAAAGCAGCCAAATTGAAAGCTGACAAGGATTTCTTCCTGGGGCTGGGCTGGTTACTGAGAGAAGATAAGGTCGTTACTTCTGAAGTGGAAGGCGAGATCTTTGTAAAATTAGTGTAAGAAGAAGATTTTAAACTCATAAAAAAATGCGTTGGCACATCGTTTTGTATGTTGTCAACGCATTTTTTTGTATATTATAGTAAAATGATGAATCATTTCTTTGAATAGTATTCGTATTATTACTATATTTGCAGGATAATTAAGTCCAAAACGTTATGAGTTACAAATCAGTGAAAGACGTTGTAACGATGTTGCAGGAAAACGGTTTTGTATTATGAAAACAGTGGAAGTGATTGTAGAACACGCAGGAAAGAACTTGAGTGCTTATATCGAAGGTGCTCCCGTTATTACTGTAGGCAATGACATAAAGGAGATTGAGGATAACATGAAGGAGGCAATTGAGTTGTATCTGGAAGATAATCCGAATCCTTGTGAAGTCTTGTCGGGAGAGTTTGAATTGAAATTTAAGATAGATGCTGCTACTTTTATCAACTATTATAGCAGCATCTTCACCAAGGCTGCTTTGAGCCGGATTACCGGAATCAATGAACGTCAGTTGTGGCATTATGCAGCCGGAGTGCATAAACCTCGCAGGCAGCAGTTGGAAAAGATCCAGAAAGGCATACAGTCTTTGAGTAGGGAATTGTCTGCTATAAATTTATTATAGTCTTTAAAATCTTGTTCTTTTTACGTATCTTTGCGCCCGGAAAGCAAGAAACTTGTTTTTTAAATAGATAGCTGTTAAAGATGAAGAATATCCGTAATTTTTGCATTATAGCACATATAGACCACGGGAAGTCCACCTTGGCCGACCGTTTGTTAGAGTTCACAAAAACCATTCAGGTAACCGAAGGACAGATGCTTGACGATATGGACCTGGAAAAGGAGAGAGGTATTACGATCAAAAGCCATGCCATCCAGATGGAATACGAGTATGGGGGAGAGAAGTATGTACTGAATCTGATTGACACTCCGGGACACGTGGACTTTTCATACGAGGTATCCCGTTCCATAGCCGCCTGTGAAGGGGCGCTGCTCATTGTGGATGCTTCGCAGGGAGTGCAGGCGCAGACTATCTCGAATCTGTACATGGCGTTGGAGCATGACTTGGAAATCATTCCCGTGCTAAACAAATGTGATATGGCGAGTGCCATGCCCGATGAAGTGGAAGATGAAATCATCGACCTGCTGGGCTGCAAACGTGAGGATATTATCCGTGCCTCCGGCAAAACCGGAATGGGTGTGGAGGAGATATTGAAAGCGGTGGTGGAACGTATCCCGCACCCGACGGGTGACGAGGAGGCGCCGCTACAGGCTTTGATTTTCGACTCGGTATTCAATTCTTTCCGTGGAATCATCGCTTATTTTAAAATAGAGAACGGCGTGATCCGCAAAGGGGACAAGGTGAAATTTTTCAACACCGGCAAGGAGTATGATGCAGATGAGATCGGTGTGCTGAAAATGGATATGATTCCCCGTGCGGAACTGCGCACAGGAGATGTGGGGTATATCATTTCGGGCATCAAGACTTCGCGCGAGGTGAAGGTGGGGGATACCATCACTCACATTGCCCGTCCGTGTGACAAGGCGATTGCCGGATTCGAGGAAGTGAAGCCGATGGTGTTTGCCGGGGTCTATCCTATCGAGGCGGAAGATTACGAGAACCTCCGCGCCTCGCTGGAGAAACTTCAGCTGAATGACGCCTCGCTGACTTTCCAGCCGGAGTCCTCACTGGCTCTGGGATTCGGATTCCGTTGCGGTTTCCTGGGATTACTTCACATGGAAATCGTTCAGGAACGTCTGGACCGCGAGTTTGATATGAATGTGATCACGACCGTGCCCAACGTGTCGTACATGGTATATGACAAGCAGGGACATGCCAATGAGGTACATAATCCCGGCGGTATGCCCGATCCGACGCTGATTGACCACATCGAGGAACCTTTCATTGACGCCACGATCATTACCGCCACCGATTACATCGGCCCTATCATGACGCTGTGTCTGGGCAAGCGTGGCGAATTGGTGCGGCAGAATTATGTGTCGGGCAACCGGGTGGAGATTCACTACAAGATGCCGCTGGGTGAAATCGTGATTGATTTTTATGACAAGCTGAAGAGTATTTCGAAAGGATATGCTTCCTTTGACTACCATCAGTCGGGTTTCCGCCCTTCCAAACTGGTGAAGCTGGATATCTTGTTGAACGGTGAGCCGGTGGATGCGCTTTCTACCCTGACACATGTGGACAATGCCTATAACCTGGGCAAGCGTATGTGCGAGAAACTGAAAGAGCTGATTCCGCGCCAGCAGTTTGATATTGCTATCCAGGCAGCTATCGGGGCCAAGATTATCTCAAGGGAAACCATCAAGGCGGTGCGCAAGGATGTGACCGCGAAGTGTTATGGCGGTGACGTGAGCCGTAAGCGTAAATTGTTGGAAAAACAAAAAAGAGGTAAGAAACGAATGAAACAGATCGGTAATGTGGAAGTACCGCAAAAGGCGTTCCTGGCCGTTCTGAAGCTGGATTAATTCAAGAATAAAACAAGCTCTGGGGAGCAAACAATAAGCGGGCTCTTTCTGTTAGTTGAAATTAAAAAGTCAATAACAGAAAGGGCTTGTGTTTTGATGGCAATTTATCACAAACTCTTAAATTCAATTGATATGGAAAAACTGAAAATTCTGAACTTGAACTTTTCCTTCCAGCGAGCGGCGCACTATCATATTAATGGAGGGATGTTGCTGATGGGGGTAGTCTTGCTGGCTATGTTCCTGGCCAATTCTCCGTGGGGGGATATTTATGCCTCCTTTTGGAATTACGAAGTGCATCTTCAGATAGGAGAATTTAATTTCTTTAGTCATAACGGGCATCACATGACCTTGATGACTTTTATCAACGATGCTTTGATGGCTGTCTTTTTCTTCAGTGTGGGACTGGAGATAAAGCGTGAGATACTGGTGGGCGAATTGTCCAGTTTCCGGCAGGCGCTTTTGCCCATCGTGGCGGCGTGCGGCGGTATGCTGGTTCCGGTGCTGATCTATTATTTCATGACGGCGGGAACTCCGGCCCAAAGTGGCCTGGCCATACCGATGGCTACGGATATCGCTTTTTCGCTGGGAGTGCTCAGCCTGTTCGGCAAGCGGGTTCCGCTGAGCTTGAAAGTCTTTCTGACTGCTTTCGCTGTGGTCGATGATATCGGCGGCATTCTGGTCATCGCTCTTTTTTACACTTCTCATCTGGCGGTGAACTACCTGATTGCTTCGGCGGGTATCCTGCTGATACTTTGCGGCGGGAATTTCTTCCGGGTGCGCAACCGTTGGTTTTATATTTTCTGGGGAGTGATTATGTGGTATCTGTTTTTGCAGAGCGGCATCCACGCTACCATTGCGGGAGTTGTCGCAGCCTTCACGGTTCCCGCCACTCCTCATTACAAGATAGGTAAGTACATTAACCGCATCCGGGAGAACATTGCTGTCTTTCCTGCCAGTGACAAGGAAGGTGTTGTGTTAAGCAAGATGCAGATCAATGTGCTGAAAAGCATCGAGTCTTCCTCGGACCGTGTCATATCTCCCTTGCAGTCATTGGAAGACAGTCTGCATGGAATGGTGAATTATATTATTCTTCCCTTGTTCGCCTTTGCCAATGCGGGTGTCTCGCTCACGGCGGATCATGGTGGCTTGGAAGTAGGGATGGCTACTTGGGCGGTGCTGGCGGGATTGCTGGCGGGTAAGTTTGCCGGCATTTATTTCTTTACCTGGCTGGTGATAAAGATGGGGTTCGCCGGACTGCTGAAAGGCATGACCTGGGTGAACCTGACAGGTGTCTGTCTTTTGGGCGGTATCGGTTTTACGGTTTCTTTGTTTATAGCCAACCTGTCTTTCGGGGATTCGCCGGTGTTGCTGACGCAGGCAAAGATGGGTGTCATACTGGGAACGGTGCTGGCGGGTGTGCTGGCGTATCTGGTCTTGCAGTTCGCCTTGCCTAAACAGCCTGCACAGGAATAAAATTACAGATAGGGTAGTACGGCAGTGAAACGGCTGCCCTTGTTCACCTCGGATTGCACATCGATGTGTCCGTTCATTTTTTCTACAATGACCTTGCTGATGGCGAGTCCCAGTCCTACACCCTGTACAAACTCATTCCGCTTGTAGAACCGTTCGAATATCATTTGTAATTCTTCTTTAGGGATTCCCGCACCGGTATCTTCTACGAAGAAATGGATTTCCTTTTTCTCTTTGTCGCAGAAATAACCCAGTTTGATGTGTCCTTGGGAGGTGAACTTCTTGGCGTTTCCCAAAAAGTTGGTGATGACTTGGGTGAGGCGCATACGGTCTATGTGTATGGTCACATCCTCGTCGGGAAATTCTTTGATGAATTCCACAGGAGGGAGAATAATTACCTGATGGGTCTGATAGACCGTTTCTGCAAAATGATGCGCGCTGCAATCCTCACAATGAAAGGACATATTGCCGGATTCTATACGGGATAGTTCCAGCACATCATTGACCAGTTTCAACAAGAGTCTGGTATTGTTGTCTATGATGGAGGCAAATTCTTTTTTCTCTTCTTCCGAGATGTTTTTCTCGGTAGTGAGCAGGTTGGAGAATCCCACGATGGCATTAAGCGGAGTACGGATTTCATGGCTCATGTTGGCCAGGAAGGATTGTTTCAGTTCCGCCTGTTCCGCCAGTTTGCGGGCACGTATCAGTTCTTCTTCCTTGTCTTTGATCTCCTGAATGTTTACCAGAAGTCCGGTGATGATAGGATTTTGTTCATAATGCTGCAACACGCTGTATCTGAATTCCCACCATTGGTAACCGGTGTCGTCGAATTTGCAACGGTATTGGGCTGTTCTTCGTGGCCGGTGTAATATGTTGGATACGTTTTTTCTAAATTGGGCTTGGTCGCCGGGGTGTACATAGTTGGCTATTTCCTTTATTTCCAACAGGTTTTGGGAACGGTTGGTCAGTTCGCAGAAAGCTTGGTCGAACACGGCTGTTTTTCCGTCGAAACACCAGGCGTAGGTTTTTCCTCCTTCCAGTGCAAGCGTTAATGCTTCGTGTTTGAGCCTGAGGTTGCGCAAGGCTTCTTTTTTACGTCCTTTTTCCAGTGTATAGATATAAATAAGGTAGGATATCCCCAAGAGGAGTGTGAAGACCAGGAGGCTTTCAAGAATCAGGATGGGAGTTGCGTATTTTTCCCTCCACGGCCTGTACATGATGGTATATTCCGGTGGAATGCTTTCAGTGGGGATCTGGTATCTCTTCATGGCCTGCCAGTTGACCAGATGCTGTTTGGCGATTTGTTTTACTGCCGGGACGGGTATCTTTCCTTGCAGTCTTTCTTTGATGCCGGCGGTCATGTCGCTTAGCTGTGTTTCGATGGGGGCGAAATAACCTCCCAGCATATATTCCTTTATCCCGAATCCTTCGTTGATGGTTTCGAAGCCGGGATTGTCGAACAGGCTGCCGATGCGCAGGGTGGTATAGTCCCGTTTGGTATACAGGAACAAGGAGTATTTGAAGATCCCGCTGGACAGCCACATCAGGTCGCGGGCAGCTACGGAATCACTGGACAGGCGGACTACGATGGTGGAGTCCAAGTGGTTATATTCGTTCAGCTTTTCGTGCAGGGATTCATATTCGGTATCATCTTTGTCACTGATGGGGATATTCAGCTTGCCGGGCAGGGCCTCTTGTCTTTTCCATTGGTGGAGGGTGATTTCCGATCCTTTGCATTGTTCGCTCAGGTCTTTCCAGATAAGGCGGTCAAGCACGGTCCGGCCGTTCAGGATGTGGATGCGGACTTTGCCCATAATGCGTTCTATCATCCGGCAGGTGGTGAGGTAATCGGGTTTGTCTATGTAGCCCGTAATGTTGGGATATTGTGCCAGCAAGTCTTGGTTGGGATAATTCACTCCGCTGAATACGACGGGAATCTGCCTGACATACGGGTTTCCGCAAGCCATGATAGAGTAGGTTGCCTGATCATCGAGCACGGCAATCAAATCCCCTTCCCATGAGCGGATGGAATCTGCAAACTCGGAAATCCGTTGCTCTTCTTCTACAGATTCATATTTCTCGCAATCCAGATAAAAAGTGCGCAGCTGGAAGTCTATTTGCTGGTCTTTCAGTCCTTTGACAAACAGTTTGTTTACAATGCCGGCACCGCTGTACCCTTCCTGGTAGGAATGGATAAGGGCTATTTTATATTTTTGTGCATAAAGCGGACTCCCTATAAGAAGGGCTGTCATAAAAATGAAAAAGGCTTTATGCTTCATGTCAAACGTGATTATTAAGTGAACCAAGGGACAAAGATAGGAATGTTTCTTTAATTCCGGCTATGATTTACAGGAAATTATTGGAAGAGAGAGGGAAAGTAACCATCCCGGTTTGTGGAAAACAGCAATTCCGGCTTCTTGAAAAACATGCTTCTTGCTTTTCAAGGAACCGGAATTGCCTGTGATAAAAAGGAATGGGCTAACCCGTTAGCGGGGGTTATTTGTGTTGCTCCGGGGTCGGGGTGCTTTGAGAGGCCGGTCCGGCGGCAGCGTTTGTAGAGGCGCTTGAAGCGGAACTTTTAGCCGAGCCGGAAACCGGAGCCGCTGTCTGTGCCGTTGTAGCCTGTACTTCCCAGTGGAACGGTTCGAACTGTGTGTTCTTGTCTACCCATGACGGTTTGCGCGATGCATAGATAATGAACGGAGCTGCGACTACCACGATGCAGCCGATAATCAAAACGGCAAACCATACGGTGTTGCTGCCTACCGCAATCTGGCTGGGGGGAATGAAGCTGAGCACGAATGCCAGTAGTGAACCACAGAAACCCAGACCGCCGATGAGCCACATCAGTCCGTTGCCTTTGCTGCCGATACGGAATGGGCGAGGAGCTTTTTTCATATTGTAACGTAGATAGATGGCGCCGCTGAACATCAGCAGATACATGATAAGGTAAAGCAATACGGTGAGCTGTGACAGGATCTGGTAGAAACTCTGTACGGAAGGCATCACAACGAACAGCAGGCTGAGCAAGGTTACGGCAAGGCCTTGGACCAGCAGAATGTTTTTCTGTACGCCGTTGGCGTTGGTCTTCTGGAAGAAGGGAGGCAGATAGCCTGCTTTACCCACTGCGAAGATACCTTTGGACGGACCGGCCACCCAGGTCAACACACCTGCCAGCACACCGAATGCCAAAGCCACGGCGATGATAGGTGACAACCACGAAGCATGGACATACTTGAAGTAATTATCAAAACCTACCAGCAGGCTCTGAGTCAGGTTGATATCCTTTTCGGGAATAATGATCCCCAGTGCGAAGGTGCCGAGCACGAAGATGATTACGGTAATAGCCGCACCGATGAATACAGCTTTCGGATAGTTCTTGGCAGGATTTTCTATGTCTTTTACGTGGATACCGCCCATTTCCATACCGGCATAGAACAGGAAGATACTGGAAGCCAGCACCAGGTTGTCGAAGTTGCTGAAGTCGGGGAAAAAGTTACCGTCGAAGTTCATCTGGCTCTGTCCGCCGGAGGCAAGGTAAATCACTGCCAGTACCATCAGCAGGCCGGCAGGAATAATCGTACCTACCATACCGCCTACTTTGGCCACTTTGCCTACCCAGCCCATGCCTTTCAGCGAAATGAAAGTGGCCAGCCAATAGATAATCAAGACCACCGCCAGTGAGTAATAGCGGTTGGATGCCAAGGCCATATCATGGGTGTCACTCATGCCGATAAAAGCCAGTGCCACGGCCCCGAAAGTCAATACGGTGGGATACCAGATGGTGCTTTCCACCCACTGCAGGAAGATGGCGAGGAAGCCGAATTTCTTTCCGTAGGCTTCACCCACCCATCGGAACACACCGCCTTGCTTGTCCTGGAACATGGCCGCCAGTTCCGCCGCTACCAATGAGGTAGGTATCAGGAAGACGATGGCCGCGAATAAATAATAAAATGCCGAACTCAGTCCGTATTCGGCTTCGGCAGGCAGCCCGCGCAGGGATACTACTGCAGTAACATTCATGATAGCGAGGGTAAATACCCCTAGCTTGACTGATTTACTAATGTTTGCCATAAAGTTTAGGTTTTAAAAAATATATGTTTTTTGTTTACGGAGTTTATAACAACTCCTTGGAAATGATGTTTATCCGTTTAGGTTTATTAACCCGGAAGGTATGCGGAATTAAACAATCGTACCCGGAAGGGTGTTTCTAGAAAAAATAATATAATCAGTATAGTTTATGAAAACAGCTTTCTCCTCATTTATCTATTCCCGTAGGGGGATTTACGGGATCTTGCATATATTCATCCTGTTGATGTCCCTTTTTCTGGTTATCAGTATCTCGATAGATACTTTTCATAACATCCCTTTCCTGAATCAAGGTTCTTATCTGAAGATTCAGTTCTGGATATGCATGTTTTTCCTGTTCGATTTCCTGCTGGAGTTTTTCCTCTCGAAAGAAAAAGGAAGATACTTCACCAGCCATTTTATTTTTCTGCTGGTATCTATACCTTATTTAAATATCATTGATTTCTATCACATCACTTTCTCGCCCGAAATCAGTTATTTCCTGCGTTTTATCCCTTTGCTGAGGGGAGGGTATGCACTAGCCATCGTGGTGGGCTGGCTGTCGGGCAGCAAAGCGTCCGGGTTGTTTACCTCGTACATCACCATGCTGATGGCCACCGTGTATTTTGCCAGTCTTATCTTCTTTGTGCTGGAACATAAGGTGAACCCTATGGTGACGGACTACTGGAGTGCGCTGTGGTGGGCCTTTATGGATGTTACCACCGTAGGGAGTAATATTTATGCCGTCACTCCTACGGGAAAAATACTGTCGGTGGTGCTGGCCGCCCTGGGAATGATGATGTTTCCTATCTTCACGGTATACGTCACCAGTCTGGTGCAGCAGGCCAACAAGCGGAAGGAGGAATATTATCAATCGCAACAATCGGAGCCGGCGGATACTAAATAATAGCTTGAACTTCGTCAAAAATAAGAAAAAAGTCTTATCTTCGTAGCCAATAACAAATTGCTAACCTAAATAAACAACAAGATGAAATTATTGGCTCTGTGTGCGGCGGGGATAGGCTTGATGCTGTGCGCCTCGTGTACAAACAACAAACATTTGATCAGTGATGAGGCTGAACGTGCCGCTGTTCAGCAGGATTTTGAGGCACGGCGTGATACGCTGACCCAAGGTAACCTCTTCCAGGTATTTGAACAACCCATGAGCGATGAACAGAAGGAGGCGATGACTTTCCTTTACGCCTATATGCCCTTGGCGGATATAGCGGACCATCCCGGTGAATTCTATCTGGAAAATGTGGACTACGCCTTCAAGGCGCGTGAGGAGATGCCATGGGGAAAAGTGGTTCCCGAACGAGAGTTCCGTCACTTTGTATTGCCCATCCGCGTAAACAACGAGAATCTGGACGACAGCCGTAAGGTATTCTACGAGGAGCTGAAGGACAGAGTGAAAAACCTTTCTTTATATGATGCCGTGCTGGAAGTGAACCACTGGTGTCATGAAAAGGTGATTTATACCCCCTCTGATGCCCGTACCAGTAGTCCGCTGGCTTCCGTAAAGACAGCCTACGGACGTTGTGGCGAGGAATCTACGTTCACGGTAGCTGCCTTGCGTTCGGTAGGTATTCCTGCCCGTCAGGTATATACGCCGCGTTGGGCACATACCGACGACAATCATGCCTGGGTGGAAGCTTGGGTAGATGGCAAATGGTACTTCCTGGGTGCTTGCGAACCCGAACCGGTACTGAATCTGGGTTGGTTCAACGCTCCCGCTTCACGGGGTATGCTGATGCACACCAAGGTGTTCGGACGTTATAACGGACCGGAAGAAGTGATGTACCGCACCCCCCGTTATACGGAAATCAATGTGATTGACAACTATGCTCCCACGGCAAAAGCCGATGTGACCATCGTGGATGCGGACGGCAAACCGGTGGCTGACGCCAAAGTGGAATTCAAGGTGTATAACTATGCCGAATTTTATACCGTAGCTTCCAAACAGACGGATGCGGACGGTAAGACGTTCCTGACCGCCGGAAAAGGGGATATGCTGGTATGGGCTTCCAAAGATGGAAAATTCGGTTATTCCAAACTGTCTTTCGGACAGGACAATGCCTTGACCGTGAAGCTGGACAAAACGGCCGGCGAGGCTTATACACTGGATATGGATATCATTCCTCCGATGGAAGGCGCCAATATGCCCGAAGTGACTCCCGAACAACGTACGGAGAACAATCGCCGCATGGCTTTGGAGGACTCTATCCGCAATGCCTACGTGGCTACATTCATGACGGATGAATCGGCTCGCAATTTCGCTAAAGAATACCAGCTGGATGAGGATGCCGTTGCCAAATTGCTGGTGGCATCACGTGGCAACTACGAAACCATCCGTGACTTTATGGCCCGTCTCCGTTCGGACAAGTCAAAGAAGGGCGGCATTGACCTGCTTCAGCAGATTTCTGCCAAAGACCTTCGTGATGTAAGCTCCGAAGTGTTGATAGACCACATGATGAATTCACACTTGTGCGCCAATGCTGATTATTTCCGCAGATTTGTGCGTAATCCGCGCGTGAGCAACGAAATGATTACTCCGTATAAAGGATTCTTTGAGAAAGCAGTGCCCGAACAGGATCGTGAGGCTTACCTTGCTGATCCGATGAAGCTGGTTGCATGGGTTGCCGGGAATATCCGTGTGGACAAGGATTGCAACCTGGGCGGCTCGCCAATCACTCCGGAAGGGGTGTGGAAGGCCCGTACAGCCGATGCGCACAGCCGTGATATCTTCTTTGTATCCATGGCACGCAGCATGGGTATTCCTGCACGTATAGACGAAGTGACGGGAAAAGTGCAGTTGATAGGCGATGAAGGTGCTATTGATGTGAATTTCGAAGCAATGGAACAGGCCAGTGCACTTACCGGCAAGTTTATTGCCAGATATACGCCGATCAAGTCTTTGGCTGATCCGAAGTATTATTCTCATTTCTCTATTTCCAGACTGACTCCTGCCGGAACTTTGAAATTGCTGAATTATGATGAAGGCGATATTGATATGGGTGGCGGCGCTACTTGGGCTAATCTGTTGAAGAACGGAACGGCACTGGATGCCGGCAATTATGTGATGGTGACCGGTACTCGTCTGGCTAACGGCGGCGTATTGTCCCAGCTGACTTTCTTTACCATCAAGCCGGGAGAAACGACTACGGTGGACTTGGTGATGCGTGAAAGTAAGGATGATATTCAGGTGATCGGTAATTTCAACTCGGAATCTACTTATAAACCGATGGATAGCGATGAACTGAAGTCCATTCTTGCCACTACAGGACGTGGTTACTACATTGTAGCCGTACTGGGCGCCGGACAAGAACCTACCAACCATGCATTGCGCGATATCGCGGCATTGGGCAAGGACTTTGATGAATGGGGCAGAGGAATCGTGCTGTTGTTCCCCAATGAGGAGCAGTACAAGAAGTTCCGTCCGCAGGAATTCCCGGGATTACCGGCTACCATTACTTACGGTATTGATGTGGACGGTTCCATCCAGAAGCAGATTGCAGAAGGCATGAAGTTGTCTAACAAGACTATCTTGCCTATGTTTATCATTGGTGATACCTTTAACCGGGTGGTATTCGTGTCACAAGGATATACCATCGGGCTGGGTGAGCAGCTGATGAAGGTGATACATAAGTTGTAGAATCCGGTATAAACAAAAAGTAACGCGGATATTCAGCTTGAAACCCTGAATATCCGCGTTTAATATGATAATAACGTTTATGCTTGCTTATTACTTGTCATCATCCAAATCATCATCGTCATCGTCCCAGTCATCTTCTTTCTTTGATTTCTTGGGGTTGAGGCTTTTGTTTTTCTTTTCCAGTGCTTTGTCGTTTTCGTCTTTCAATGCCAGTTCGGACAAGGCGGCTTTTACTTTGTTGGGGTCAGTAACATCCTTCAGATACTCTTCTATCTTTACAGTACCTCCCATAGATACTTTTGAGTTACGATAAATCATGCCGCTGTCTACGCTGCTCCGTCCGGAGAAATGAAATTCCGAAGTTCCGGTTTCTTCGGCAATCTTACGGATATTACCGGCATTCACACCGCATCCCGGCATGATGATGATTCGTCCGTCGGCCAGTTCTACCAATTCTTTTAAAAGAGGGATACCCTTTTCGGCAGTCGCTTCTTGTCCGGAAGTAAGGACCCGGTCGATACCCAGGCCGATAATCTGTTCCAAGGCTTCTTTGGGATTGCTGCACATATCAAAAGCGCGGTGGAAGGTGACACTCATCTCGCCTACCGCATTCATCAGTTTCTGCATCAAGGGTACATCGACATTGCCTTCTGCGGTAAGACATCCGAACACCACACCGTCCGCACCCAACTGACGTGCCACTTTAATATCATGCAACATGATTTCTTGCTCGATGGGAGAATATAGGAAATCTCCGCCACGGGGACGGATAATGACATGTAGTTTTGTTTGGTTCAATAATTGGCGTGCCATACGGATTTCGCCAAAAGACGGGGTTGTTCCGCCTTCCGGAATACCTGCACATAGTTCTACACGATAAGCACCGGCTTGTTGTGCCTTCACAGCACTTTCCACGGAGTTGGCGCAAATCTCGATTTTTGATTTGTTACTCATAAAGTTATTTAATAGTTAATTCAATCACATAACCAACGTCATCGGGCGCTTTGGGCTGTTTCAGCAATTTTCTTTCAATCTCTCCGCTAGGGGACCATAAATGGTTTCTCTGCATGAGTTCATCCATTGGCCCAGTTCTTTACGGATGACTTTGTTCTTCATAATATATGAATTTGTCTGTGCAAAGATAGGCATAATGTAAGAGTGTGAGAAATATTTAGCGGAAAAAATTTTTAGTTAAAAAGCCGGTACTTTTCTCGGGGTGAGAGAAATATCGGCTTTTCTGTCAGAATAGAATATATTATTGCACGTGGATGCGGTGCCCGTTGAATACGTTCATGCCCAGTTTGTTCATAATATATTTGATGGCAAGCTGCGCTTTTACGGAGTTGCCGGCATCGTCCAAAGGAGGCGCGAAGGCCGAAATACCCATTACACCCGGCATCACACCCATCACACCGCCTCCTACGCCGGTCTTGGCAGGGATTCCTGAGGTATAAAGCCAGTCGCCTGTGTGCTGGTAGAAACCTACGGTAGCTATCATGGAGGTGATTTTCGGGGCGAGGGCCTTGTCGAACACTTGTTTGTTCGTATTCGGGTTCAATCCTTCGTTGGCGATGGTGGCTCCGCAGATGGACAATTGTTCCGCGGTGATGCCCATAGAGCACTGACGGGTGTAGAGGTCAAGCGACATATCAGGATCGTCGTAGATACGGTTATAATTTTTCAATAACCAGGCGATGGAACGATTGTTGAAATTTGTTGCAGACTCCGATTTGTACAATTCGTCAATCAGTTGCGGGGCACTTCCGCATAGTTCGGTCATATTGTCTACGATGGCTTTCCACTTGCCGTCGCTGTTGCCTAGGGGTTGTACCATGCTGTCTGCCGAGATGGCCCCGGCGTTTACCAGTGGGGTGGAAGGGTGGTCGTTTTCCAACAGGATAGCCATGATGGAGTTGAACGGCAGTCCGGTAGCGTCGGCGCCAATCATTTCGAGCACCTTGGGGGCGCCGTATTGGCGGAGTACCAGGATAGCGGTCAGCACCTTGGAAACGGACTCGATACCGAAACGGTACTGAGAGTCACCCAGTTGGATGATTTCTCCGTTCATCAGACAGATACTGATTCCGAACAGTTTGGGATCAATATTTGCCAGATAAGGAATGTAGTCGGCGTTCTTACCGTCTGTATTGTCTTTATACAGATTGTAGGCCTCTTGTGCAGCATCCTTTATTTGCTGGATAGTTATAGTTCTTTCCATAAATTAATTTGATTGAAGTAACCATCCACCTTAACGGCGGATGGTTGCATTATTGTTATTTATGCTTATTTTTTAGCGGCGTTGCTATGGGCATTGTGAGTAAACACAGTACCTTTTACAGCGATATTCTTGTCTTGGGCGATGCGGGTAGGAGTGGGATATTCCAGTTTCTCGAACTCGCTGATGGCATTCTTGATGTCGTTCAACAACATATCCGCCATGTCACGGCTGAATCCCTGACGTACTACAACACGCATAACCACATAATTTTGAATGTTCTCCGGCAAGGTGTAGGCAGGAACCATCCATCCGCTTTGTTGTAATTTAGCCTGCAAATCGTACAGAGTCCATTTGGCGTTCTTTGCGTATTCGGGTTTCATGTACCAGATGAACAAAGGATTTACCACTTTGTCGCTGTAGTTTACGAACGGAGCCATCTTGGCTATTTCGCTGTGGATGTACTTGGTGATTTCCATGGAATTGTATTGGATGGCTTTGTATCCTTGGAATCCCAGACGGATAAACTGATAGTATTGGCCTAGAATCTGTGCGGCTGGGCGGCTGAAGTTCAAACCAACCTGTGTGATGTTCGCACCCAGATAATTGACACTGAATGACATGGCATCCGGAAGGTATTTCTTGTCTTTCCATACTACCCATCCCAGTCCCGGATAAACCAGTCCGAACTTGTGGCCGGAAGTGCTGATGGAAAGAACCCATTTCAAACGGAAGTCCCATTTCGTTTCGGGGCTGAGGAACGGCAGGATGAAGCCACCGGTTGCAGCATCTACGTGGATAGGAATATCATAGCCGGTTTTGGCGTTGTAGGCATCCAGCGCTTTGTCCAATGCTTCCACGTCATCGTTCAGACCTGTCCATGTCACACCTTGGATAGGAACAATACAGATGGTGTTCTCGTCACACATCTTTAAGGCTTCTTCGGGGTCCAGGGTGGTCTTGTCCAGAGTAAGAGGCACTTGGCGCATCTCAATCTGCCAAAGTTGGGCGAATTTCTCCCATACAACCTGGAAACCGCTTGAAATGACGAAGTTAGGTTTGTCGGTCGGTTTGCCCTGGGCTTTACGTCTGTCTCTCCAGCGCAACCAGGCAGCTACACCACCCAGCATACAAGCCTCGCTGGAGCCGATGGCCAACGCTCCTGATTTCCATTTTGCCTGTTCGGGGGAATTCCATAGGTTGGCCATGATGTTGATACATTTGGCATTCATCACGGCGATACGCGGGTACTCTGTTTCATCAATATAGTTGATGTTGATAGCTTCGTTCATCAATTTGGTAGCATAATCGTCCATATAGGTGGTAACGAAAGTAGCCAGATTAAGACGAGGCTGGGTTTGGGCGAATGTTTCGTCTTTAACCATTTGATAAGCAATCTGCGGAGTGGTAGGTTCCATGGGAATGGTGTCTACCGGAGCAGGTTGCAGCATTTCGTTTGAACCAAACACGGCTGTTTTGGCGTCACCGTCTCTCAAATCACAATTACAATCTTTCATTTTTACTTAAAGTTTAGGTTAGTAATACAATGAAGAACGTGGGAGTTTCCCGCGTTTTTCTCCCTCAACATAGGGGTTGGTGAAAAGTTCCTTGATTTTATGTTTTTTAATGTAAGTAGGGGGAATACAAAAAAACGATGGGAATCATTGTACTATGAACGAAAAAGAGATACCTTTGTTTATACATAAAATCATTGGATGCCCGTATCCGATATTTTAGGGGTATGTAATTTGATAAACTGCGTTTAGGAAATTAACATAGGCGTAAACTTTGACACTACCCGGCATAATATTTTGGAATGGAAAGTAAAGGAATAAACGATATGTCGCTTTGAACCAAACGTCTTTTGCCTTGTTGTGTATCTCATACAATAAATTACTACAAGTATGAAAGTACAGACAGGGCAGGGGACTATTCCCCTCATTACTTTAATAGGTATATTTTCCATTTCGGCATTAAATGCATTGCCGGGATTGGCGGTTTCTCCCATTTTGGGCGATTTGAATAAAATCTTTCCGTCTGCTACAGACTTGGAAATCCAGATGCTGTCCTCGTTGCCGTCACTTCTTATTATTCCTTTTATCTTGTTGTCGGGTAAGCTGACAGAGAAAGTGAACAACCTCTTGCTGCTGCAAATCGGCCTGGCCATCTTTGGGGTGAGTGGTATCCTTTATCTGCTCTCCAATAAGATGTGGCAACTGATAGCCATCAGCGCCATGTTGGGGATAGGGTCCGGGTTGATTGTTCCGCTTTCCACCGGATTGATATCCCGTTATTTTGTGGGAGCTTACCGTACGAAACAGTTCGGTTACAGTTCTGCCATAACCAATATCACCTTGGTACTGGCCACCACATTGACTGGCTATCTGGCGGAAGTGAACTGGCATTTGCCGTTTTTGGTTTATCTGTTTCCTTTTATATCCATTTTTCTTACTCATTATCTGAAGAAAGACCTCTCCAGTTATCATCCGTCTGATGATATTCCGTCTGATACCGCCAAAGAAATGGGCAAGAGGGGAATGAATGTCAAGGCCTTAATCAAGCTGATGGCTTTTTACGGTCTGGCTACTTATCTGGTAATCATTATCAGTTTCAACCTTCCTTTTCTGATGGAAGAGTACGGGCTTTCCAGTGGCAGGGCAGGAATATTGATTTCCTTGTTTTTCCTTGCTATCATGGCGCCGGGCTTTGTGCTGAACAGGATAGTGCAAGTGTTGGGGCGTCGCATCTATATGGTTTGTTTGTTGATGATAGCTTGTGGGATGGGAATTATTTTGCTCAGCCGTTCTGAGATATTGATTGCTTTGGGGTGTGTCCTGAACGGTCTTTCATACGGTATCATCCAGCCGTTGATTTATGATAAGACCTCTGATGTGGCCGTACCTCATAAGGTGACATTGGCACTTGCCTTTGTGATGGCTATGAATTATGTGGCTATCCTGCTTTGTCCTTTTATTGTAGATGCAGTACAGAGCTTGTTTCATTCTGACTCGCAGACTTTTGCTTTCTGGCTCAATTTGATGGTGGCGCTGATGGCCATGTTTGTGGTGATGAAGCAAGAAAAGTTGAGTTTATAAGAAAAATACCCACGTAATAACAGCATGAAGTATGAATAAACAAGTTGAAGCAAACCTTAGCATGGTTGTCTCCAAAGCGTTGGGAGGCCTTAATATGAACGCATTGAAATATCTTTTACCTTTGTGGATAGCTCCTGTGACAGGGGTTACTTTCCGATTGGTATTTGGGGCCGCCGCTTTTTGGCTTATTGATATATTTTGCAAACCCGAAAACTCCACTATTCGTCAGAAATGGCAGCTTTTTATGTTAGGGGCTTTAGGTATTTACGGATATATGTTTTTTTATCTGCTGGGTATCAGTAAGACCACTCCGGTTTCCAGTTCCATTTTTGTCAGTTTGGAGCCTATATGGGTATTCATTATTGCTGTATTGTTTTATAAGGAAAAAGTAACTTGGATGAAAGTGTTTGGTATTGGAATGGGGTTGGGAGGAGCTATTCTTTGCATTTCTACACAGCCTAGTGACGATCTTGCCTCTAATGCTCCGTTAGGTAATTTAATGTGTTTGGTCAGTTCGCTGGTTTATGCCGTCTATCTTGTTCTCAGCAATCGTCTGTTAAAAGGGGTGGGAAATATGACGATGTTGAAATATACCTTTTTAGGGGCGGCTGTCATGGCTGTTATTGTCAATACAATTTACGGCTTTGATGCTCCTATACTGAGAATGTCACTTTTCTCTACTCCTATGTTGGTCTTGCTTTTTGTTTTGGTATTCCCTACCACTATTAGTTATTTACTACTTCCCCTCGGATTGAAATATCTGAAAACTACATTGGTAGCTATTTATGGATATTTAATTTTGATTGTTGCTACGGTGACCTCTTTTATTTTGGGGCAGGATCGCTTCTCATGGACGCAGTTGGCGGCGATTGTTCTTATTTGTGCCAGTGTTTATCTGGTAGAGGTGGCCGAGAGTAAAAGTGAAAAACAGATTATATCGAAATCCAGATAAGACACCGGGAAAAAAGTATAAGACCCTAAGAAAAAAATTATCGCGGTGGGTAATGTAAAGAAACTTACCGGCAAATGAATGAGCGAAAAAAAAGAATGCAACTTTACATCGAAAGCGAGTGTAAGGAATCAATTTTATTTGTAGCTTTGCACCCAATTAAAAAACAAGAGTGTTATACCTATGCTACAATTAGATGCAATATACAAGGCGGCTCATGTCCTGAAAGAGGTTGTCCGTCGCACTGATTTGATTTATGCTCCTCAGATAAATCCTGAGAGTACAGTTTATCTGAAGCCCGAAAACCTGCAATTCACAGGATCGTTTAAAGTGCGTGGTGCTTATTACAAGATTTCCCAATTGTCTGATGAAGAAAAGGCGAGAGGTGTGATAGCCTGTTCTGCCGGTAATCATGCGCAAGGGGTGGCATTGGCTGCCACTAAGTGTGGCATCAAGTCGTTGATTTGTCTTCCAGAGGGAGCACCTATATCTAAAGTTGAGGCTACGAAGCATTATGGGGCGGAAGTTTGTTTGGTTCCGGGAGTCTATGATGATGCTTATCAGAAAGCTCTGCAATTACGTGATGAAAAGGGATATACTTTTGTTCATCCCTTTGATGACGAGAATGTGATAGCCGGACAAGGTACTATCGGTTTGGAGTTATTGGAGGAAATGCCGGATGTGGAGGTAGTCATTGTCCCCATTGGTGGGGGCGGACTGATTTCGGGAGTGGCTTATGCGTTGAAGGCTTTGAAACCGTCTGTCAAGGTATATGGTGTACAGGCGTTGGGTGCGGCCAGTATGGCAAATTCTATTCTTCATTCGCGTATTGAGCGTCTTCACTCTGTTTCCACTTTTGCCGATGGAATCGCGGTGAAAGAGCCGGGAACAAATACTTTTGACTTGGTTAATCAGTATGTGGACGGAATTGTAACTGTGACCGAGGATGAGATTGCCGCAGCTATTCTGGCATTGATAGAACGCCAGCGGATTGTGGCGGAAGGAGCGGGAGCAGTGTCCGTTGCAGCGGCCATGTTCAATAAGGTTCCGGTAAAAGGAAAGAAAACTGTCTGCGTAGTTTCCGGAGGTAATATTGATGTGACGATATTGAGCCGTGTCATCAGTCGCGGTATGGCAAAGTCGGGACGTACCTATGCAGTAACTTTGGACTTGATAGACAAACCGGGGCAGCTGTTGGGAGTCAGCAAAATTATCGCAGAGCAGGGAGGAAATGTAATTTCTGTACATCATGAGCGAAATAGTGAGAGTGCAGATGTCACCGGATGTGCCCTTCGTGTCGTTATGGAAACCAGAAACGAGGAACATATAGCATCCATTCGTCAAAAACTGTTGGATGCAGGCTATGTGATAATGAAATAAATTATATACTTTACAAGTAGAAAGGGGGGGAATTTAAAATTTTCCTCCCTTTCTTGTTTCTAATTTTAATTTCTCCACACAAAAAATCGATTTTTATAGTGAAAATATCATTTTATACTTCTTAGAATCCAATTAAAATCGTACATTTGTCGCAGTTTTGTAATGTAGAGTTTGCAAAAATGACCGATATAATCAAACATCGTGGTATTGTGGAAAACATTGAAGGTTCTCATGTGCGGGTGAGAATCGTACAAACTTCTGCCTGTTCGGCTTGTAGTGTGAAAGGGCATTGCAATGCATCTGAAAGTAAAGAGAAACTGATTGATGTTTTTGACATGAAGGCATCTTCTTACCGCATAGGTGAGGAGGTGATGATTTATGGTACCACTTCCATGGGGATGCAAGCCGTATTGCTGGCTTTTGGTATCCCTTTCTTGGTATTGCTGATTACTTTATTTATTTCCATGCGTTTTACGGGGGGGGATGAGTTAAGGTCGGCGCTTGTTGCTTTGTCAGCCTTGCTCCCGTATTACCTTATCATATATGTATGCAGGAATAAGTTGAGCAAGAAGTTTTCATTTACGCTTGAACCAATAAAAAATAATTAATAAATAACTAACTAAAATTTATGGATTTAATTCTGGTTGCAGTAATTTCGTTGGGAGCGATTGGCTTGATTGCCGCGGTAATCTTGTATGCCGCTTCTAAGAAGTTTGCTGTGTATGAAGATCCGCGGATTGCCAAGGTGAGCGAAGTGCTTCCTCAGGCGAATTGCGGTGGATGTGGTTATCCCGGTTGCTCTGGTTTTGCTGGTGCCTGCGTGAAGGCTGCCGATGCTGGTTCGCTGGAGGGTAAGTTATGTCCGGTTGGTGGTGCTCCGGTAATGGAGAAAGTAGCTGCCATTTTGGGATTGGAAGCCGTTGCTGCCGAACCGAAAGTTGCGGTGGTAAGATGTAACGGTAGTTGTGAAAATCGCCCTCGTACTGCTCTGTATGACGGAGCTAAATCGTGTGCCATCGCTCATGCCACTTCAGGTGGTGAGACGGGTTGTACATTCGGTTGTCTGGGTTGTGGTGATTGTGTGGAAGTGTGTCAGTTTGATGCTATTCACATGAATCCTGAAACCGGCCTTCCGGAAGTGGACGAAGAAAAATGTACAGCTTGTGGGGCTTGTAGCAAAGCTTGTCCGCGCAAGATTATTGAAATCCGTCCGAAAGGAAAGAACAACCGCCGCGTAGTGGTGATGTGTGTGAACAAGGATAAGGGAGCTGTTGCCAACAAGGCTTGCAAGGCTAGTTGTATTGGTTGTGGAAAGTGTGTGAAAGTGTGTCCATTCGAAGCCATTACGTTAGAGAATAATTTGGCATACATTGATCCGGCTAAGTGTAAATCTTGCCGTAAATGTGAATCGGAATGTCCGAAAGGGGCTATCCAAGCTATTAATTTCCCGCCACGTAAACCGAAGGTAGAAGTGCCGGCTGGTGAGGCTGCTGCAAAACCTGCTGCAAAAGTAGAGGCTTCAAAGGTGGAAACTCCGGAAGCGGTGAAAGCTGACGCTCCGAAAGCGGAAGCATAATCAAAATTCAAAGTAAGTAAAAATTAAAAAGATATAACAGTGAAGACATTTAGAATTGGTGGAGTACATCCAGCAGAAAATAAATTGTCAGCAGGCAAAGCCATTGAAACCCTTGCACTTCCTAAGCAAGCGGTATTTCCTTTGTCACAGCATATCGGTGCTCCTGCTACTGCCATCGTGAAAAAAGGCGATGTGGTGAAGGTAGGTACGAAGATTGCTGAGGCGGGTGGCTTTGTTTCAGCAGCCATCTTCTCGTCTGTATCCGGTAAAGTGAACAAGGTAGACGCCGTAATCGATGCAAGCGGTTACCGCAAGCCGGCTATCTTTATCGATGTGGATGGTGACGAATGGGAAGAATCAATAGACCGCAGTTCGACATTGGTGAAAGAGTGTGCTCTCACACCCGAAGAAATCGTTGCTAAAGTGAAAAATGCAGGTGTAGTAGGTATGGGCGGTGCTTGTTTTCCTACTCATGTGAAACTTTCTCCTCCTCCGGGCTGCAAGGCGGAATGTGTAATTATCAATGCTGTAGAGTGTGAGCCTTACCTCACTGCCGACCATCGTTTGATGTTGGAAAAGGCAGACGAAGTACTGGTGGGTGTAAGCATCCTGATGAAAGCTGCAAAAGTGACCAAGGGATATATCGGTATTGAAAATAATAAACCGGATGCTATTAAGTTGATGACTGAAAAAGCTGCTCAATATCCCGGTATAGAGGTGGTTCCCTTGCAGGTGAAATATCCGCAAGGTGGTGAGAAACAATTGATAGATGCTGTGATCGGTCGCCAGGTTCCTGCTCCTCCCGCTATTCCTATCAATGTGGGTGCGGTAGTTCAGAATGTAGGTACTGCATTTGCCGTTTATGAGGCCGTTCAGAAAAACAAACCTTTGTTTGAACGCATTGTAACCGTTACAGGTAAGTCTGTCAGAAATCCATCTAATTTTCTCACCCGTATGGGGACTCCGATGAGCCAGCTGATTGATGCGGCTGGCGGTTTGCCCGAAGATACGGGAAAAGTGATTGGTGGTGGTCCGATGATGGGTAAAGCACTGGTTAATACAGAAGTTCCTATTTGTAAAGGTAGTTCGGGTGTGCTGATTATGAATGATAAGGAAGCTGCCCGTGCGGAAGCTCAGCCCTGTATCCGCTGTGCCAAGTGTGTTAACGTGTGTCCCATGGGACTGGAGCCTTTCTTATTGGCAACACTTTCAGCTCATAAGGATTGGGAGAGAGTAGAGAAAGAAGATGTAATGTCGTGCATCGAGTGCGGTTCGTGTCAGTTTACATGTCCGTCTCATCGTTATTTGCTGGACTATATCCGTTTGGGTAAGGGCACAGTAGGCGGTATTATCCGTGCACGTAATGCTAAAAAATAATTCGACAAAATAGTATGGCTAATAAATTAATAGTATCATTATCGCCTCACGTTCATAGCGGTGACAGCATACAGAAGAATATGTATGGTGTACTCATTGCGTTGATACCTGCGTTGCTGGTGTCATTTTATATGTTCGGACTGGGCGCCGTGGTGGTGACCTTGACCTCGGTTGCTGCTTGTGTATTCTTCGAATGGGCGATTACCAAGTTTATTTTGAAGAGAGAACGCTCTACCATCTGTGATGGTTCGGCTATTATAACCGGTGTGTTGCTGGCATTCAATCTGCCTTCCAACTTGCCGCTTTGGATTATTATCATCGGTGCGTTGGTGGCAATCGGTGTGGGCAAGATGACTTTCGGCGGATTGGGTTGTAATCCTTTTAATCCTGCGTTGGTAGGTCGTATCTTCTTGCTGATTTCTTTTCCTGTGCAGATGACTTCATGGCCGTTGGTTCAACAATGGGGAAGTTATACCGATGCTGAAACCGGTGCTACTCCGCTGGCATTGATGAAAATGGCTGTAAAGGGTGATGTAAATGCTTTAGGTCAGTTGCCCGATACATTAAGTCTGTTTCTGGGTAATAACCCGGGTTCGCTAGGTGAGGTGAGTGCATTGGCTTTATTGCTTGGCCTGGGATATATGCTATGGAAAAAGATTATTTCCTGGCATATTCCTGTATCTATTCTGGTGACTGTATTTGTATTTGCCGGTCTGATGCATTTGGTTGATCCGGTGGCTTACGCATCTCCGTTGGCTCACTTGTTTACAGGTGGTTTGATGTTGGGTGCTATTTTCATGGCAACCGACTATGTTACTTCGCCTATGACTCATAAAGGTATGATTATATACGGTGTGGCTATCGGTTTCCTGACCGTGGTTATCCGTTTGTTCGGTGCATATCCCGAAGGTATGTCTTTCGCTATATTCATTATGAACGCATTCACTCCGTTAATCAATACTTATTGTAAACCTAAAAGATTCGGGGAGGTCGTGAAGAAATGAAAAAACTAGAATCATCTTTGAAAAACATGGTTATCGTACTGACGGCGATTACTGTGATTGCAACCGGACTTTTGGCTTATGTCAACCAACTGACTGCCGGTCCTATTGCTGAGGCTAATGCAAAAGCTTTGAGTGACGCTATTGCAGTTGTAGTTCCGGGGTTTGATAACAATCCTGCGGAAGCTCCTGAAACTATAGAATTGGATGGTGCTACTTATAAAATATATAAGGCAACCAAGGGTGGCGAATTTATTGGTGCTGCCGTAGAATCTTCTGCCAATGGTTTTGGTGGCGCTTTGAGTGTGCTGGTAGGTTTTGACAAAGAGGGAAATATCATAGACTATTCTTTGTTGAGCCATGCTGAGACTCCGGGCTTGGGGTCAAAGGCGGCTGATTGGTTTAAGAAAGGTGCAAAAGGCGACATTACCGGTATGAATCCGGGACAGGGAGCATTGGTGGTAAATAAGGATGGTGGTCAGATAGATGCTATCACAGCTTCTACCATCACTACACGTGCTTTTCTAAAAGCTGTGAACAATGCTTATGCAGCATATAGTGGTCAGAATGTGGATGGCGCTAGTGGTGCAACTCAGCAAGTGTCTGAAACTGTTGCCGAAAATGCTACTGCCTGCGATGCTCAATGTGAAGGAAACGAGGCATGTAAGCAGGTTTGTGACTCTACAGCCTGCAAGACTGTTTGTAGCGATAAATGTGATCCTGCTAACTGCGATAAGGCAGACTGCAAAAAAGTAGAATGTCCCAAGCAAGATTGTAAAAATAAAAAATAAGGAAGGAGCAGACTATGAATAATTTTAAAGTATTGATGAACGGGATTGTAAAAGAGAATCCCACGTTTGTACTCCTTTTGGGTATGTGTCCTACATTAGGAACAACATCTTCTGCCATCAATGGTATGGGGATGGGATTGGCTACGGCTTTTGTATTAATCTGTTCTAATGTTGTAATTTCGGCCATTAAGAATTTGATACCTGATATGGTGCGCATTCCGGCCTTTGTTGTGGTTATTGCATCATTCGTAACCTTGTTGCAGATGATTATGCAGGCATATGTGCCGGCACTTTATGCTACTTTGGGCTTGTTCATCCCATTGATCGTAGTAAACTGTATTCTGCTGGGACGTGCCGAAGCTTTTGCAGCAAAGAACGGTCCCGTGCCTTCATTCTTCGATGGACTGGGTATGGGGCTCGGATTTACTCTTGCATTGACTATCCTTGGTGGGGTACGTGAGTTCCTAGGCACAGGCAAGTTGTTTGATATCACTATCATGCCTGAGCAATACGGAATGTTGATTTTCGTTCTCGCACCGGGAGCCTTCATTGCATTGGGATACCTTATTGCGATTGTGAATAAACTGAAGAAAGCATAACCCGTAAAAAGTAAGAATATGGAATATATATTGATATTTATCACCGCTATATTTGTGAACAACATTGTGTTGTCACAATTCTTGGGTATCTGCCCGTTCCTCGGTGTATCCAAAAAAGTTGAGACAGCTACGGGTATGGGTGCGGCTGTTGCATTCGTGCTTACCATCGCTACCATTGTTACCTATCTTATCCAGAAATTTGTACTCGATGCTTTCGGGTTGGAATATTTGCAGACCATTGCGTTTATCCTTGTCATTGCAGCATTGGTACAGATGGTGGAAATCATATTGAAGAAAGTGTCTCCTGCCCTTTATCAGGCATTAGGAGTATTCCTTCCGTTGATAACCACTAACTGCTGTATTTTGGGTGTAGCTATCTTGGTCATTCAGAAAGATTTTGATTTGTTGACTGGCGTGGTTTACGCCTTCTCTACAGCTCTTGGTTTTGCTTTGGCTATGGTATTGTTTGCAGGTATCCGTGAACAATTAAGTTTGGTGAATATACCTAAAGGAATGCAGGGAATGGCTATCGCATTGGTTACTGCCGGTCTGCTGGCAATGGCATTCATGGGATTTTCAGGTGTAGACAAAGGTTTGGGGGTTCTGTTTGGAATAGAATAGTTCACTTCATCGTTAAAATAAACCGATTCAGAAGTCCGGAGCACAGCTTCGGACTTTTTTATTAGAAAGAAATCCATTGTTCTTGTCCGTAAATTCAATTTTTATGCTTATTTTTGCATTAGAATTAATAGAGAGATTAAATGGCTATGACCTTGATTGTACTCGCGGCCACTATGGGGAATAAATATGGTGGATTGAAACAGCTGGAGGGAATAGGTCCTAATGGCGAAACAATATTAGATTTTTCCATATATGATGCCGTAAGAGTCGGATTTGATAAGATCGTATTTGTCATAAGCAGACATTTTGAACAAGAATTCAAGAAACTGGTATCAGGCAAATATGAACATGTGGTAGAAGTGGAGTATGTTTATCAGGATGTGGAAACGATTCCTGAAGAAAAGCGTAATCCGAAACGCAAAGCACTGTACGGCTCGGTAAGAGCTGTTTTGATGGGAGAAGAGTTGATTGACTCTCCATTCGGTGTGATAAATGCCGTGAACTTTTACCAAAGAGAAAGTTTTGAATTGTTATATGATAATCTGGTGATGTTGGGAGAAGCTGACTACCATAGTTTCAATATTTGCTACAGGCTGAGAAATGTATTGGCGGAAAGCGGAGGGGTTACCCGTGGTATTTGTGAAGTGGATGAAAAGGGATATCTGTTGTCCGTTACAGACCGTGTAGGAGTAGAACGGATAAGTGGAAATCCGATGTATCCTAATGAATTACATAAATGGGTAGCTTTGGATGACAACAGCTTGGTTTCAATGAATATGTGGGGATTTACTCCGCAGGTATTTGGTGAGATGAAGAAGGCGTTCGATAAGTTTATAGATGAGAATGGAATGGATATGAAAGCTCATTATTCTATTCCGGCTTTTATGAATGAGCGTATTGCTGACGGAGTCAGGGTGAAAGTGATTGAGACACCTGCCAGATGGATGGGGTTGGTATCGCATGATGACAAGATACAAGTCCTGCTTCGTATCAATGATATGATACGAAAAGGGATTTACCCGTCGAAGTTGTTTTGAACCTATTAGAAAACGACAGAATATTAAGTATTATGAAAGAAAGAATTTTAGTAACAGGAGGAACCGGCTACATCGGTTCTCATACGGTAGTAGAGCTGCAAAATAGCGGTTACGACGTAGTGATTGTGGACAATTTGTCCAATTCAAGCGCCGATGTGGTAGATAATATAGAAAAGGTTTCAGGAATCCGTCCTGCATTTGAAAAGTTGGATTGCTTGGATTTTGAGGGAATGGACAAGCTGTTTACTAAATATCCGGGCATAAAAGGTATTATTCATTTTGCGGCTAGCAAGGCTGTGGGTGAATCGGTACAAAAACCGTTGTTGTATTATCGCAATAACTTGGTTTCATTGATTAACCTGTTGGAGTTAATGCCGAAACATGGAGTAGAAGGTATTATTTTTTCATCATCATGTACGGTGTATGGTCAGCCCGATGTTCTTCCTGTAACGGAAGAGGCTCCGATTAAGAAGGCTGAGTCTCCGTATGGTAATACAAAACAGATCAATGAAGAAATTATTCGTGATACAGTTGCTTCGGGATCGCCTATTAATGCTATTATGTTGCGTTACTTTAATCCTATTGGCGCACATCCCACTGCATTAATAGGTGAATTACCTAATGGTGTTCCACAAAACTTGTTACCCTACGTTACTCAGACAGCAATGGGTATTCGTGAAAAACTGAGTGTGTTTGGGGATGATTATGATACACCGGACGGTTCTTGCATCCGTGACTATATATATGTAGTGGATTTGGCGAAGGCTCACGTTATCGCAATGGATCGCATTTTGAATAACAAGCAGAAGGAGAAGGTGGAAGTCTTTAATATTGGAACGGGTAAAGGCGTTTCTGTATTGGAACTGATCAATACATTTGAAAAAGCTACCGGTGTGAAACTTAATTATCAGATCGTGGGTCGTCGTGCCGGAGATATTGAGAAGGTATGGGCTAATCCTGACTTCGCTAATAAGGAGTTGGGATGGAAGGCAGAAGCCAATTTGGAGGACACGCTACGTTCGGCTTGGAACTGGCAGTTGAAGCTAAGAGAAAGAGGAATTCAATAAGAATTAAGATATTTTTAGAAAGACCGATGAACAAAGGACGCTAGTGTGGCGTTTTATAGATGCAAATAACCTGAAACCCCTCTTGGATATGTGAATACCTGATTGGCGGTAGTTATGTTACTCAAAACATAGAGCAGGCTAAAAAATTGCATAGTAGTTTTGTCGTGTTTTATTTTGTGTTTGTGTTGTGGCTGTTCTCCGACGTGAGTCGGGGGACAGTTTTTTTTGACTATTTAGTTGTTTTTTAGTTATTTATGGCTATATTTGTCGAAAATAATCACGCACTACTTTATGAAAACAAAATTTTGGATCATCTGCTTATCAGTTTTCTTTGTGTCTTGCTTGCGTAATATGCATGATATATACACGGGGGGAGGGGAAGAAGAGGAGGAAAAAATCAATAAAGACGATTTTTTTGATTTTACTACTGTCCGTAATAGTCAACTTATTATTGATTATGGTATGAAAGTACAGACTGCTTTTTATCTGTATGATGAATATCCTATGGAATTAGTTGAAAATACTTGGGAGTTTAAAGATATAAATCCCATTTATGCTGCTTCGACTGATATGAATGGTAGATTTTTTTCAAAAGTATCTTTGCCGGCTTATTTGAAAAAGGTATGGCTGGTAACTGATAATGTGTTGGTCGTATCACCTGTTGAATTGGAATTACTATCTGACGGACTAACCTTTAATTATGTTGATTATAAGGCACAACTGTCTGCCGATGGGCGTTCTAGAGCAGTAATGGGAGGAGTGAGTTATCCTGACGGATATGATGTATTGGGTAATTGGAATGAAAATGGGGTTCCTGATTATTTGTTGCCTGAAAAGTTGGATATACCTGGTGCTTTTTTAGAGAGATGCAGTAATTTAAGCCGTTCTATAGTAGTAGATAATCGTAATTTGTTGGAAAGATTTCCGGAACTGCGTACTTCAGGGAGTAATGATATGGTAATAACTAAATCTACAGGTTTGGTAGCGACTTATTTTAATTTCTCGTCTACTACGTGGGAGGATATGGTTGCTTATTATACTTATAAAGAAGGAGAGTCCGTGGACATGGCTACCATAAAAAAGACCATCCTGATTCCTCGTTCCAGTAGGAATGCTCCTAAATCTTTAGTCGGTGAGCAAATAAAACTAAAATATTGGAATAAGGAACAAAGCAAGTATGAAGATGAATTCCCCCAAGGCACTCATATTGGATGGATTTTATTGGGAATGGGATTTGGAAAAGAAAAGGGTGTTTTTCCTCGTTATTCTAATCCTGCATATAACGATAATAAAGAGCAACGTTCAGTTTTGTTAAGTGATCCGGAACTGGACAATTGTTTCTTTATGGCTATGGAAGATAATGTGGACATGCGTTTTAATGATGTACAGTTTGCTATTATGGCATCTGCTTCTTCTTCTGTAGAACCTACTCCTAATATACCGGATGAAGTAAATAAGGGTGAAATTTCGTATGTAGTCAAAGGGTCTTTGGCTTATGAGGACAATTGGCCTGATAAGAATGATTATGATATGAATGATGTTGTGATATATTATTCCAGTACAGTTGTAAAAGATAAATCTTCTAACGCATTGGTGCGCACCACTACTACTTTTACTCCGATGAATGATGGTGCTACTTATACAAATGGGTTTGGTTTCCAGTTGGATTACGTAGGGAAGGAGCATATTGATTTGGTGCAGGTGAGTCAAGAAGGTAATGTGATCGGAAAAAACTTTGAGCCGGGAATAGAAAAGCCTGTATTAATACTTTTTTCTGATATAAAGCCTGTTCTCAAAAAGCCTGTGACTGTAGTGATCGGATTTAAAAAATATGATAAAGTAAGCGATATGGATGCTTATCCGCCTTACAATTCTTTCATTTTTGTGAATAAACGTTCTCATGAAGTACATTTGTCAGGCTATAAGCCGACAAGCGTAGCTGATGAGAGTTTACGTGGTACGGGTAGTGATTTGAGTCAAGATTCCAATGGTACCCCAATGTATTATATAGCAGAAGATAATATGCCTTTCGCTATAAATATCAGTAACAGTGAATTTAGATGGCCTTCAGAGAAGGTGTCTATTACCACCTATTATCCCGAGTTTAAACAGTGGAGAGATTCTTTTGGTGCGGATTATAAAGATTGGTATTTACACCCCAAAGAATAATAAAGGGTGAAAAGTACTGTTGTTTTTGATAAATCAGATTAACAGGACTTTTTACTTGAAAAAATGTCACCTTTTGAAGCCAAGTGATTCAATCTTTTTGTACTTTTGCGGACAATATGATTTTATAAAGGAAAACTCACATGGATTCAGTCTTTATTACGACGCGTAAGCAACGGGTTATCAGAGAACTAAGGGATTATATGTTGATTGCTCTTGGTATGCTGATGTATGCTATCGGATGGACCGTCTTTTTGTTACCTAATGACCTTCCTTCAGGTGCGGTGCCAGGTATTGCTTCTATTGTTTATTGGGCTACCGGTTTGCCGGTCCAGTACACCTATTTGGGAATAAACGGAGTATTGTTGATACTTTCTTTGGTTATTTTGGGATGGAAGTTTAGTGTGAAAACCATCTATGCTGTATTTGTGCTGACTTCTATTCTGCCTATCATACAGGATTTGACAGGGGGAGAGTCTTTAATACATGATCAACCTTTCATGGCTTGTGTCTTGGGAGCCTTTTTCTGCGGAGGTGGTATTGGTGTCGCTTTTTCTGCCAATGGTAGCACAGGAGGTACGGATATTATAGCTGCTATTGTCAATAAGTATCGTGATATTACTTTGGGCCGGGTTATTTTGATGTGTGATTTGGTTATTATCTCTTCCAGTTATTTTGTATTGCATGATTGGGAGAAGGTGGTATATGGATATGTTGTCTTGTTTATATCCAGCTTTGTCTTGGATCAGGTGGTAAATAGTGCTCGTCAGTCAGTGCAATTCTTTATCATTTCGAAGAAGCATGAAGAAATAGGGCATCGCATAAATAAAGATCTTCATCGAGGGGTGACGTTCATTGACGGAGTAGGTTGTTATACCGGTGCGGGTGTGAAAATGATGTTTGTGCTGGCAAAAAAACGTGAGTCTACTACTATATTCCGTTTGATAAAAGATATCGATCCGAACGCATTTGTATCACAAAGTGCTGTCATTGGTGTATTTGGAGAAGGCTTTGATAGAATAAAGGTGAAATAAGAGTTCCGAAGTTAAAAAATAGAATAAGGGCGTTCTGAATGGACGCCTTTTTTTATGTCTGTTTTTTGAATGAACTTCAAAGGATATAAGACTTTGTTAACTGAGTAAACTTTCATAATGTAAGTTTGTTGTCTGTTTTGCAGCAATAAACATGTATAAAATAATATTTTAAAATTATATCAGATTATATTTTGATATCAAAATGTTAGTTTATACCTTTGCTATATAAAATAAGAAATGATAAACTAATAAATAACCTGATCATGGAAACAAAACTTACAGAAGAAACCCGAGTAGAAAGTGATTTAATTGGTGCCCGCGAAATTCCGGCCAGTGCATTGTATGGTGTGCAAACTCTAAGAGGCATAGAAAATTTCCCAATTAGTAAATTTCATCTAAATGAATATCCGTTGTTTATTAACGGTCTTGCCATTACGAAAATGGCAGCTGCAATGGCTAACTATGAGTTAGGTTTATTAACTAAAGAACAAAAAGATGCCATAGTATTGGCGTGTCAGGAAATCTTAAATGGTGAGCATCATGAGCAATTCCCGGTGGATATGATTCAGGGAGGTGCCGGTACTTCTACCAATATGAATGCTAATGAAGTCATTGCTAACCGTGCTTTGGAGATTATGGGACACAAACGTGGCGAGTATCAATATTGCTCTCCTAATGACCATGTGAACTGCTCACAATCAACGAATGATGCTTATCCCACTGCAATCCATATTGGTATGTATTATTCTCATCTTCGTTTTCTTCCTTATTTGGAATCGCTGATTGGTGCATTCCATAAGAAAGGAGAGGAGTTTGCACATATCATCAAAATGGGGCGTACTCAGTTGGAAGATGCCGTACCTATGACTTTAGGTCAGACATTCAATGGTTTTGCCAGTATATTGAGAGACGAAATTCGTCATTTGAATGAAGCGGCGGCAGACTTCCTGACAGTAAATATGGGTGCTACCGCTATTGGTACAGGCATTTGTGCGGAACCGGGATATGCAGAAAAATGTGTGGAAGCATTGTGTGAAATTACAGGTTTTGATTTCAAATTGTCGTCAGATTTGGTAGGAGCTACTTCAGATACTTCCTGCTTGGTAGGTTATGCTTCAGCTTTAAAAAGGGTAGCCGTAAAAGTAAATAAAATATGTAATGATTTACGTTTGCTGGCCAGTGGACCGCGTTGTGGTTTAGGAGAATTCAACCTTCCGGCTATGCAACCGGGATCTTCTATAATGCCAGGTAAGGTGAATCCGGTGATTCCTGAAGTGATGAATCAGATTTGTTATAAAGTAATAGGTAACGAACTATGCGTGACTATGGCTGGCGAAGCTGCTCAAATGGAACTGAATGCTATGGAACCGGTGATGGCACAGTGTTGTTTTGAATCTGTAGATTTAATGGTCAATGGTTTTGAAACCCTGCGTACACGTTGTGTAGAAGGTATTACTGCTAATGCGGAACGCTGCAAGATTGAAGTGCATAACAGTATTGGTGTAGTAACCGCATTGAATCCGATTATTGGTTATAAAAATTCTACAAAGATTGCAAAAGAAGCGTTGGAAACAGGTAGAAGTGTCTATGAACTGGTCTTGGAACATGGTATTTTAAATAAGGAAGAGTTGGATACAATTCTAAGTCCGGAGAACATGTTGAAACCGGTAAAATTGGATATTAAGCCTAGAAGATAAATTTATTTCACCACAGACTACAGGAAAGTAAAGAACTTGTTTTATGAAGCCGGCTTCAATATTTGTAAAGCCGGCTCCATGAGTGGTGGCACTAGTTTTATTCCTGCCGATAAATTAATTTCTAGAAATCCGGCATAGTGTTTTGTCACCGCTATAGCGTATAAATTGTTTTTTCATATTTTATCAGCAGATAGTTTGCGTAGTCTGTGGTATACTTTTTTAGAACTTTCTGAATGTGAGGCGTGCATAATCAGATTTCAGAATTAGTTTCTTGCCTGTTGCTTTTTCCACTTTAAGATGATTAATAGCTTGATTAAGTCCGAAAGGTTTCAATTCATTCAGTGTCGTTAGTTTTTCTTCATCTCCCCGGTGGCGGAATTCACTCATGGTTACCTCATCTCCTTTATAAGAGAAACGTCCGATATGAGTGCCTCCATTTCCACCTTTGGCACTGATTTCCACCAAATGTAACTGGATACTATAATAAATGCGGTTACATTCTTCTATTTTTCCATTAGTATATTCTATAGTCATTAATTGCCATCTGCCATCTAATTTGCCATTGATGGGAGCTTTGTCACAACTGCTGATTCCCAGCATAAAGAGTATGAATAATAATATTTGTTTCATATGTTGATTGGGTTGACAGTTAAAACTTTTATTTATTGCCTGATTTGATAATTCCTTGTTTGCGGATAACCAGCATTCCACCATAATTATTTCCAAGCATGCTGCCGCGATCCATAGCTCCGGATACAGTGAAACTCCATCCTTTCAGTTGTTGTGGAGCATAAGTTACTTCAAACAAAGAGTTGAATTGTTTCTTTATTTCATTCAGAGGATTATCATAAGTACCCCAATGACGGGAGTAGGAGAGTAGCATACGATAACTCAGCGATTGGCAGGGGGAACCGCAGAATCCTATGTGATGTGCCAGTACACGGTTGCTGATAAAAGTAATCTGTCCATTCTTGTTGTAAATAGGTCCGGGAAGTAGAGGATTGCCTATTCCCATTCCCCAATGCTGCCATCCTTGATAGAGGTAATGATTGTAATAATTATCTTTAGCACTGATTTGCTCTTCAAACTCCCCCCAAAAGGAATCATACAGCATAGGTCCGGTTTGATCCTTTGTTCCTAATCCTTCGTATACAAAAGTATCAATGAAGCGGTTTTTTGGAAAAGTTATTTCCAGTCCGATGTGTCCGTCTTTCCAGCGTCCGTATTGGAAAAACATTTGGGAGTGATCGTCGAAATAATGTTCATAATAGATTTTTACCTTCCACTGGTTAAGATAAGCTGTTGCGGCAAAATTCCAACTACCGACATGGTTTCCGTAGATGTTTACTTGTTCGCCTTCGGGTGTGGTATCATCTCCAGCCATAGGAACCAATACGCACATAAAGTCAACAAACCGGGTAGGCATATCTATTACAGGCTCTTTTTGTCCTGCAATATATTGGTCTCCGCCGAATTGAGCGGACATTTGTATTCCTCCTTCAAATTCTACCGGAAAATGTTCTTTGTTTCCTACTTTGGCGAAAAGCGATTTACTGTGGTAAAGTACATCAATGGCATATTTGTTACCTATGGAAGTGAAATGTTCCTGCCATTTGTCATCAGTAAAACGTCCATAGGCTATGTGTCCTTTCAAATAAAGCCATTTATGGGTACCTGGTATGGCTACATAATAGGGAACTTCCAAGCGTACTTGGGGAATGGGGCGGGCATTATTTGATTCTACCATGCCTCCACTGCTTAACTTGGAATTCTTTAATTCGGGCAAGCGTTCTTTACTGCCGATGCTCAGGTTCAACCATCGGTAGCTAAGGTCTGCATAGGCCTGTTGGATGATGAATGAGGAGGTGAAATTGTAGGCGGTTGCCAAATCCAGTCCTGCACTGAAGCCGAAATGTTGGTTTAATGGCATTGTGTGTGCAATTCCTGCCCGTAAATAACCATTTTCAGTATTGACAGAAGATAAACCTTGCCTATTGGCAGTAAGCCACATAGGTGCGTAAGTTCCTTTACCCGATGTTCCTCCCATCTCAACGGTATATTCTGTTTTGACAGGGAATTGGGCATTGATGTGCTGCGTAATGGATATTAACAGAAATAGTAATAAGAATAGTTGTATTTTCTTCATTTAGTTTATGTGTTTTGGTTTAGTGTAAAGTTTGCTAAAACGAAGCAGATTTATCAGTCTGCCATCCTGAACTTTTGTGAAAGATTTGGTTTCTAATCACTTTATGTATATGAAAAGCTTCACTAATGCCCAGAATGGCAAACTATATAATCATATCAGCAAAAGTTTTGGCATATTTATTTTCCTCCGGCAGGCAGGTTTTTCAACCAGTAATCAGCCATTGTCTTTCGCAGATGCAAGCTGGTTCCCTCGCCTTCATAAATTCCATGGGAACGCATAGGGTAAGAAATCTGTGAGAAGATCTTTCCGTGCCGTACCAGTTCATTGACCAACATTTCACAATTCTGGTAATGGACATTATCATCTCCTGTACCGTGAATTAACAGCAAGTTGCCTTTCAATCCTGCTGCATACGAGATGGGAGACCCTTTGCGGTAACCCTCCGGATTATTTTGAGGGGTGTTCATGTAACGTTCTTGATAAATCGTGTCATACAGACGCTGGTCTGCTACAAAAGCAATGGCAATGCCTGTGTGGAAAACATCGGGATAACGGAACATACTATTCAGAGTCTGGCTGCCTCCACCACTCCAGCCGGTGATACCGATACGTGTGGTGTCAATGAAAGAGTATTGACGTGCCAAGTCTTGGATGCCTCTTGCCTGATCTTCACTGGCAAAGGTTCCGACTTCTCCATAAATACATTTGCGCCATTCGCGTCCACGGGGTGCATTGGCACCACGGTTCTCGATGCTGACTATGATATACCCCAGGTTTGCCAAGTATTGGTGCCATAAACTTTCTCCGCTCCATACATCCTGTACAGTGGCGTTGGCAGGTTCTCCATAGACATCAATTATGACCGGATATTTTTTGCTGGGATCAAAGTTTACGGGTTTGATCATCCATGCATCCAGTTCCAATTCTCCTGAACGGGTTTTTACAAATTCTTTTGGTTGTAGCCCCAAGGCTTTGTATTGCTCCTTGGCTTTTGCATTGTCAGTAATCAGACGTACACTTTTATGGGCAGGGAAAGACACCATGTCGATTACAGGGGGAGTTTCCGAGTTACTGAATGTATGGACTGCCCATTTGCCGGACGGTGACATGATATAACGATGTTGCCCGCTTTGGTCAACAGGACTTAGCCGCTTTACCTCTCCATTGCCGAAAAGACGTGCCTGGTAGAGATAGCGCTGGGTGAAGTTGTCGGGAGAAGCGATAAAGTATACAAAACCTTTATCCATATCCGCACCTACTTCTTGAATATAATCAAAAGCTCCTTGGGTGATGGGCTTGATTTCTTTACCATCACGGCTTACACGATACAGGTGGCGCCATCCGTCACGTTCGCTTTCCCAAGTGAAATACTTGTTCCCTTTCAACCAACGCACATTGTCATTCGTTTCCAACCATGCGGCATCTTGATCGGTAAAGATATTGACGGGGGTATTTTCACCTATTTTCGCAATCCATACTTTATTGGTGTTTTGGGCACGGTTCATTTGCTGGATGAACAGTTCGTTGCAGCCCGGAATGAATTCCATACGGGGAATATAGTGGTTACGTGCATCACCGGGAAGAGCCAGCCAAGTGGTGTTTCCACCGTCGGCGGATACATAGCCTACTTTTACAGCGGAGTTTGCTGTTCCGGCTTTAGGGTAAGGAAAACGTTGGATTTTAGGATAAATGGAATCTACATTATTGATGATATCAAACCATCCCGTACCTTGGGTATCGCTTTGCCAATAGGCTATGTATTGTCCGTCGGGACTCCAGCGGAAACCGTCGCGGCAGTTGAATTCTTCTTCGTATACCCAGTCGAATGTTCCGTTTACAATTTCATTATTTCCGTCTTGAGTTAGTTGGTTGATTTTCCCGTCAACCAGACTCTCTACGTAAATGTTGTTTCTGGAGACATATGCTACCCGGCTGGCATCCGGCGAGAACTTGGCGAACATTAAGGTAGCTTCCGGCAAGCTTTTGCCCAATTGTTGCAGTTTGCCGTTTTTCAAATTAAGCACCCAGTAATCACCGCGGGTATCATAACGCCATACGCGACGAGTATTGGTGTAGATCAATACTTTGGAGTTATCTTCGCTGAATATGAAATTGCGGACAGAGATAGGTTTTCCTGTTTGCGGATTCAGAAGCATATTGGCAGGGATCAGCACTTCTTTGGAATTGTCCTTTGCTTTATAGGCAGTGACTTCGTATGCTCCCTCGGCATTTTTTTCTATTTTGGAATAACGTTCTCCATCTTTCATCCAACTCACGTTGCTTCCGCCTTCTGTCTTGATCAGTCCTCCGTATACAGCTTCCTCCAATGTGGGGATATGTTGCGCATGAGTTGTGGTTCCGAGACAGAATAAACATAAGACTAATGTAAATAAGTTCTTTTTCGTCATAGTTATTATGAATCTTTTACTAAAAAATAGATGTCCATTTGAAAACACAAGTATGTATTGGGAATCCAGATATCTGTTTTCAAAAAACGGGCGTCTATTTTAGAAAAACGGACGCCTGCTCTTTTCTTTTTTATTTAATTCCTAATTTCTGTTTGATTGCAGCCGGAATAGCATCTTTATGCACCATGAGGAAAATAGTCTTGGCACGTACATAGCTTTCGGACATATTCAGATAACCGCCAAATGTATTGCGTTCTGTACCCCAAGAATTTTTGGTGATATAGTATTTGGTCCCGTTCTGGTCTTTGGTAATACCGGTAAGATGCATCAGGTGGTCATCTGTAGTGACAAATGCTTCATAACCTTCCTGACGGACTTCCGGAGTGACATTTACTTCGGGACACGGTTTTTCAAATTTGTAGGCTTCCGCCAGCATCTCTTTTTGTTCTTTAGGGTCCATCTTTTCAAAACGTGCACGGTCGGAACCCGAGAGGTCTTCCACTTTTTTCACTACCGGATTGATGGCTACACCATTTTTGAATGAAAAACCTTTTTCACTGACATCACCGTCCCAACATACGGTATATCCGTGGGTCAAAGCATAGTCGGCAACTTCCATCATTTCGTCCAGCGGAAGATTGTACATTTGTTCATTTTCCCAATTGTCGGGTACTTCCGGAGAGAATTTCTGGTAATACGGTTTGTGAGTGAAACTAGTCAGTTCAATATAATCGTCCATGTTCAAACCCAGACTTTCGGCAAAAGATTTCGGAGTGTATTCTTTTCCTTTGTAAGTGAACTTTTCAGGAAGTTCTCCTAGATAAGTATCGAAAAGATTGTTGATCAGCTTGTAGTATTCCGCGCTGCGACGTTTCATTTTAACGGCTGTGTTTCCTAAAGCGTTGATGTATCTCACCATTTCACCATGGTTATGTTTCTCTGAGTTATAATTGATTCCGTGATATACTTCCTCGGGTACGATACCCACTTGATTGAAAGCGTTCTTCCATGTGTGTGAAAGGCTTCCTTGTCCTAAATTCCCGTTGCCTCCCCGGTAATAGTTGTCTTCCAATTGGTTTAAGTACTTTTGGCGTACAATGAACATTTCAGAAAGGTCATATTCTCCTTTGCCCATACGGAGCAGTTCGGATTCCATGAACGAAGTGGTGGCAAAGCACCAGCAAGTTCCGGTAGAGGCCTGATTTTTGACAGGAGTTGCTTTCTGTGATGCAACAGTCGTGAATTTGTAACCACTTTCTTGTGCATACATGGCTGATGCGCAGCATAGCAGTGCGGCTAGTGTGAATACTTTTGTCTTCATAAGTTTGTTTTTAATATGATAAGGTTAACAATTAAAAGCCGAAGCGTGACTCAATCCAATATTGGTTTGCCATTTCGTCCCAGCGAAGGATGGTGGCGCCTATAAAGTCTGCCGTATAGTCTGTGAGATAAGCACGGGCGGCTTCTTCTCCTTTGGATTGAAGGATACTTTGGTATTGTGCTTCCACAAATGGAAGTTCCCGTTGTCCTTTTTCCTCGAAATGACGAATATTTTTTTCCATTACTTTACGGGCAGCTCCCCATCTTACAGCAGCCAGTTTGTTGGCGCGGCGATAGTGCCATAAGGCGGCATCGTCGCGATAGCGGTGGTTACCGCAGATTTTATACATAGCAGGGAAATCAGTAATGCCACAGAATACCGGAACGCGCGGGCTTTGTCCGGGATTGTCCATAGAGAACCATACCACACCACCTACTGCATCGGGCAGCCAGTTGCGCAATTGGATAACTGTAGAATAAGCACATTGCGGAACTGCGATATTGCGTACTGATTTCACAACTCCTTTTTTAATACCGTTCAGCATATTCAGTTCATCGCCACGCATCCACGGATTGGCTTTCGGGCTGATAATGGTGTCTACTTTTCCGGTTTTTCTATCTTTTACCGTAACTTTCAGATTCTGTGTCATATCCAGCGGCGTTCCTTCGTATGTTTCCCGGAGCAATGCCATAACATCTGTTACAGATACTTGCTTGTCGGGTTTTACACTGATAGGCAGTTCTTCTGCTTCATAATCAAGCTTTAATGACGGTGCCAGTGCATTCAGGATAAAGTGCTCGCGGGTGCTGAAGGATTTCAGTTGGCCGGAGTAATTCTTTCCGCTATAGGCTTTCCAAAATTTAAAAGGTTCTTTTCCATCCCAATACCCTAATTTTTTAGCCACGTCAAATACATTTTCGGAAGCCATATAGTGGTCGGGATCTTTCAGATTGAGGGTGCTGATCCGTGAGATATTGGCAGATACGCCTACATGATCATCCGGAATACGGACTGCCGCCCATACTCCGCCAATTTTATCTTTTCCTTCTCCGAAAACTTCGAAATGCCATACTTCATTAGGATCGGCGATGGTCAGGCATTCACCGCTGTCGCCATAGCCATATTGTTTTACGAGATCTCCCATCAGGCGGATAGCCTCACGGGCTGTTGTACAGCGTTGTAACGCCACACGTTGCAATTCTTCAATCATAAACATACCCTTGGGATTTTCCAGATCCCTGCGTCCGCTTACGGTAGTTTCACCTATTCCCAGTTGCTTTTCGTTGATACAAGGGTAGGAGGTGTCCATGAAGGCATATGTTTTTCTCGCTTGTGGTATTTGCCCCTTGATTTTTACATTAGTCTGGTCGGCTACAAACTCGGTGTGCATACGGCCATCGTAAATATTCATTACAGTATCCCTTTCATAACTTTCTGCCGGAACCATGTTTACCCAGGTTCGGTACCAGCTGTCGCATGTATGACTGGTTATAACTGATCCATCGGTAGTTGCTTTCTTTCCTACCATAATGCTAGTGCAGCTTTCTGGATCCTTTGTGTAATTCGTTTGGGCTGTGACACTTTGTGCCATGACTAAACCCAGGATTGTTAAAGAGGCTAGTAGTTTCATAAAGGTCGTTTTATTACTATTGCGTTTCAAAAGTATATAAAAAAAACTATTATTCAGAACATTATCGGCTTAATTTTGTTATTTGTATCTATTTATTCGGCCTTTTTTTGTATTTTTGCAAAAAATACAAAAATTGGGAGCACATGACAACTAGTATAGACATAGCTAGAAGGATAGCAGAAGTTAACCATCCTCTCAGTAGAGAAAGTGTTCACGCATTAGCCGAAATTTTAGTTTGTAGAAAATATCGTAAAGGGGAGATTGTTTTGCAGGCCGGTGAGGTGTGTAAAGCAATGTTGTTTATAGAAAAAGGAATGCTCAGACAATTTTATTATAAGTATGATAAAGATCTGACTGAGCATATCGGTTATGAGAACGGAATGATTATTTGCATAGAGAGTTATTTTAAACAGGAGCCCACCCGCTTGATGGTGGAAACTTTGGAAGCATCCGTGGTATGGGAGTTACCCCGTGTGGAAGTGGAGAAATTGATAGATCAATATCACGATATCGAACGTCTTTATCGCAGCTTTATCGAACATTCTTTGATAGAGTCACAGGTAAAGGCGGACACACTTCGTTTTGAACCGGCTCATGAGCGTTATAACAAACTGTTGCAACTTCATCCCGAGATATTGAAGCGTGCGCCTCTTGTATACATCGCTTCCTTATTACAGATGACTCCCGAAACCTTGAGCCGTGTCCGTTCTTCATTGCTTTAGAATTGATAAATTAATCCTAATCGGGTTTCAAAGGTCTTATATCTTACGTCCTCATGGTAGGAATAATGTGTGTGGCGGTAGTAATAGGACACTTCCATATTGGTCTTGAAGTGGGAACTTAGATTTAGCTCGATAATCGGATTCACCACAGCGAGCATTACATTTCCTTTGTCTCCCTGCGCATTCAGATAGAGCGGATCTATTGTTTCCAAATCTTTATGTTCGTATCCTTTCCAGGTAAAAATCTGGTAAAGATGCATATTCAGTGCGAACATGCCGTAACGGCCGAAATCCAGAATGGTGTTGTTCTTGATGCTGTATCCGCTTCCCATATTGTAATTGCGGTCTATTACGTTGTAATAGTCGGTAAGGCTTCCACCCAGCAGGATGGCACTCAGGAATACACGTTGCTCCAAATTTACCAGACTGTTCATTTGAGGGAATTTATAAATCATACCCGGTCCCACACTGGCAGCTTCCGAAATCTTGTAAGGGATACGTCCCGATCCGTCAATCACTTCCTCGGAATCAAAATAGTTGAAGTGCTGGAAGATACCGAACATCATTTCCATGCCGGTAGTGGTTTTCAGGGGGACACCCCATAGTTTGCCCATCAGGTTGATCTGGCTGATAAGAGGCTGGTTCCCGGAAAGACCGAAGGTGGCCCGTGCGGTGAAATAATCGTATGGGCCGTCATTCACTTTATCGAAAGCATCTCCGTATTGTACCCGGAATTCAAGGTAGGGATTGTGCTCTCCACGGAACAGGTAATTGTCGTCGGCCAGATAACGGTCACCGGCACCTATGGAAAAGTGTACCGGAATGCGGTCGTAATCGTGGTATTTGTAATGAGAGCGTTTTACTTGCCACATCTCGCCGGTTATCATTCGGTTCAATCCCCGCATGGGGCAGATCAGGGTTCCCAAAAACTCGCGGGTGAAACGTGAGAAACCACGCTTGGAGTCGTCCAGTACCAAAGAAGACATACGGTGCGTTACTTCTCCCAGGGCGATGCCGCCTAGGGTGGTTGCCATCAGGTCATTGATGGCGGGCGGCTCCACTTCTGCGGCTATTTCCCACATCAAACTACCAGCAAAGGCGTATGGAGTTGATTCCCAAAAGGTAAGTCCGTTGCTGCGTGCTGCATTGAAATAGAGATTTCCGTGATAGGGGTGGGCGAACAGGTTGGTGGAGAATTGGTCGTTATCCCATACAAAACCATGCTTGATATTGCGCCGTATGCTGCCGATACTGATTTTGGCAAAGTCTTCGTTCATTACATAACGGTCGAATGCCCATACTCCGATATTCATTCCGAAAGTTTCGGCAGCGGCACGCCAAGGGTGTTTTTTTTGCAGGCGAGGGTCGGTGAATGTATAAATGGAATCGGAGCGGTGGAGTATCTGGGCTGTGACATTCCCAGCACTTAATGCCAGCAGGCAGACTAATGCGATATGCTGTAGTTTCATATTGTATGAATTAGTTTATACTAGTGTGACGGCTGCTTAAAATAAGATAACACCTGCTTCGAAAATAGGTTTTTTTTCGTAGAACTTATTTTTATCATAGTAGCGCGTCATGCCGTAACCACCCGATGCAAAGAAACTGATTCTGGATTTGAATTTATATTCCAGATTGATACGGGCTTGTAATGAATACATGCGTTCCGGTGTTTCCGCATCTTCATTTTCAAAGTTTTCTATATGGAAATAACCTAAGTCGCCACTTAGTTCCAGTTTGGAGGCGATGGGATAGTAAAGACCGGTACGATAGAACACACAGCCCGAAAATTTGTCATTCAAATCCAGATAGTGTGTACCGATACCCAGCATGGTATAACTCCGGCGGTTTTTAAAACGCACGGCAGCATTCAGTTTGCTGGTGTTACCTGCAAACAGCATCATCTGGATACGGGTTTTAGGAGTGATATTCACCAAACCTAGTTTATGGGCGGTAGTATCCTTGCTATGGTTGATGATTCCTATTTGTATCCCTTTTACATTCCCGCCGCACAGGTTGAGTAAACCGATTTGCGCACCGCTTACTTCTCCGGCATAGTTGCCGGGAGCGAACTGCACACCGCGTAACTTGCCTTGGCAAACATTGGTCAGTCCTGAGAATTGCAGGGCATTTTCCGTTTTGACGGCGATATTTACCGCACCGCAAAGCTGCAAGCCTCTGATTTCTCCGGCAGCGATATTGCTGATGGCGGAGAATTGCATACCATTCACGTTTACACCTACATTACCAATGGCTGAGACTTGAGCGCCTTTGGCTTCTCCGCCACTGATATTGAGCAGGGTGGAAACTTGTGCTCCGTTCAGTTTCTCGGCAGATACGTTCATAAGTCCGCCGATAGCGACACCATTTTGTGATTTTCCGGCAATGTTGGCCAAGCCGGCTATCTGAACTCCTTGGGCTTTGTTGCCGGCCAGATTCATCAGACCGCCGATGGTAACTCCTCTTGATATGTTTCCGGCAATGTTGCCTAATCCGGAAAATTGAATACCGTTGGCTTTCCCTCCGGCAACATTCATCAGTCCGCTGAGCATAATGCCATTGGCATTGCCTCCGGCTACATTGGCAATACCTCCCAGTTGGAAACCGGAGGCGTGGCGTCCGGTAATGCTGGCCAGACCGGAGATTTGGAAACCCGTCATATCGTTTTGTACAACACTGGACACAGCGTTGATGCCGATTCCTTTCAGTTGATAGATATTTGTAAGCAGACCGATATTCAGATAAGTGGTTTTGACACTGTCTTTCTTCGCGGAAATGTTCAAGGAGATGTTGGGACCCTTTTTAAGCTTGTCCTTTTTCTGGGCAAAAGCAGGAGTTGACATACCTGCACAATATCCTAAAAGGAGTATTGCTGCTATACGCATATTCATTTTCATACATTTTTAGTTTCTTGGGTGCAAATGTAATAAAAATGTAGATATAAGGGGGAATTATGGGGAGAATTGATCGGGGTGAAAGAGTAAAATTATGTTTTGTATTGTCTCCTTTCACGTATCATGATCCAGGTGCCCATATATGCGGATGTATAACCTGTAACATATATAATGTATAGCCTGCAACATCTATAATCTTCAGACTTATACATTATATATGTTGCAGGCAGGTTCTTTTTTCTGTCAGGTGTTATTTTACTTCCTGATATAAGAAACGTTTGATACTCTTTTTAGGAGTTTTCTCGAATTCTTCCGGATAGATTTTTACACGGGCTATTTGTGAATATGCAGGAAGTTCTGTATTCAAGTTGATACGGTTCTCTTCCATTGCCTGTGTTATTGCGTCATTATCCAGCCCATGAGCAAAGGCATCGTCGAAATCGGGATAAACCAAAGCCGCCAGTTTGCTGTCTGCCTGCTGTATGATAATACTTTCTGAAACGAACGGCATGTTATTCAATTTATCTTCAATCTCTTCCGGATAAATATTCTGTCCCGATGGACCTAACAGCATGTTTTTGCTGCGTCCCTTGATGGTAACATTGCCTTCCGCATCCATAACACCCAGGTCACCGGTATGCAACCAGCCGTCCTTGTCTATTACCTCGGCGGTAGCTTCGGGATTCTTGTAATAGCCTAACATTACATTAGGTCCTTTGCATACTATCTCACCTACTATATTCTCAGGGTCGGGGCTCAATATTTTGACTTCCATACGGGGAGCCGCCTTTCCGCAGGACCCTAGCTTGAAATATTTCCAATCTTCATAACAGATAATTGGAGCACATTCAGTCATGCCATATCCCACGGTATAGGGGAAATCTATACTTTTCAGGAACTGCTCTATTTCTTGATTGAAAGCGGCGCCTCCTACAATAATTTCGTAAAAATTACCTCCGAAGGCATTAATCATCTGTTCGCGGACTGTGGCTTTGATTTTATCATTGATGATAGGAACTTTCAGTAAAATCTTCATAGCCGGGGTTTCCAGTTTGGGCAGTACATTCTTCTTGATGATTTTTTCGATAATCAATGGAACGGCTACTACCAGATTGGGTTTCACTTCGGAAAAGGCTTGGAAGATGATTTTCGGACTGGGGGTACGGGTCAGGAAATAAATATGGCATCCCACACAGAATTCATAAAGGAACTCGAAAGCCAGTCCGTACATGTGTGCCATAGGGAGCATGGAAACCAGCTTGTCACCCGGATTCATTTTCAAGACATCAAAAGCGAACTGGGTATTCGACCACAATGCGCGGTAAGGAATCATCACTCCTTTGGAATAACTGGTCGTGCCGGAAGTATAGTTGATCACAGCCAGTTCTTCCGGTGTATCCCGGCGGTAGCTGACATGTTCCCGGCGGAAATTGCGCGGATATTTCTTTCCGAACAGTTCATTCAGATGATCGCGTGCATAGTCCAATTTGGAACTGCGGGACACTAGCAGGGTATAGTCATTCATCAAGATAACCCCTTCTAACAACGGCATGGCATTTTCATTCAGATTCTCCCATACCATATCGCCTACCATTAACAGGCGTGCTTCCGAGTGATTGACTATATTATGAATGTTGTCCGATTTGAATTCGTGAAGAATGGGAACAATGACTGCTCCGTATGTAACGGCAGCCAGGAAGGTAACTCCCCAATGAGAACTGTTGCGACCACAGACAGCTATCTTGTCTCCTTGCTTGATGCCGCTTAATTCGAAGATGATGTGTAGCTTTTCTATTTTGCGGGCTACATCTTTATATTGTAATGTGGCACCTTTATAATCTGTAAGGGCATCCAAATCCCAGTTTTTCTTTATGCTGTCTTCCAGGAAGGCAATAAAACTCTGCTCCATTGTATATACTCTTTTGTTTATATTTTGCACAAACTTTAATCAAATGTGCAAATATAAGACTTTCTTTGGAGCATACAAATTAAACAGAGGGAAAAAATAGTGGTTAGTGATTAGTAGTTAATGGGCTGTGCTGTGATACCGCATGGATATGAACCACTAACCAACCAATTAATCACTAACCACTATTTTTCATTCTTTACTGCTGAAATACTTCATGAACTGTGTACGTTCAAACGGATTGCTGGCTCCAGTAGACAGCGCGTTCATCGAACTCTTGAATTCGCTGATATTCTTGTAGCCCTGCCGGTTCATCCATTGAGTTATTTCATTTGTCATATCTGCAATGACCTGATTGCCTCTTTGGTAGATGACACTGCATAATTCTACAGCCGAAGCGCCTGCCAGGATTGCTTTGACTATCGCTTTTCCATCGTGCACACCGCCTGAGATGGCATAGTCTGTCTGAGGAACTTGTGCCGAAGCGATAGCAGTCCAGCGCAGTCCGTTGGACAAGTCGGCAGGAGTACTGAATACATCGCCTGCAGAATATGTCATAGTGTCGATATTGATGTCCGGCTGGTAGAATCGGTTGAACAATACCACAGCATTGGCTCCGTTGGCATAAAGCTGGTTGATCAGTGCGATGGGGTTGGTCAGATTGCTGCCCAGTTTCACAATGACGGGGATGGAAATCTGTTTCTTGATACTGCTTACGATATCGATATGACGCTGTTCGAAAGAACCGCATTGATATTCTTTTTCGGTCTGCAAGGAAAGGATGTTGATTTCCAGTGCGTCGGCGCCTGCTGTTTCCACAGTACGGGCAAAGTCTGTCCATTCTGAGTTGCTGAAACAGTTGATGCTGGCAATGACAGGAATGGTGCAAAGCTTTTTAGTCTGTTCAATCAATGAAATATATTCGTTCAATGCATGAGAGCGTACATATGTGCTCAAGTAGTCATCTCCTTCGGGAGAACCATAAGTAGCCATGTGATGTGCTTCCATCATGATCTGCTCTTCGAAAACTGATTTCAAAACAATGGCTCCGGCGCCTGCCAGCTCCAGTTTCTTGTTCTTTTCAGCGCTGTTTGTAAGGCTGGAACTGCTGATAATAATAGGATTGCGCAGTGACAACCCGGCAAAAGTGGTTTTTAATTGAGTCATATAAATAGTAGTTTTAATAGTTTCGTTCTCCAAAGATTTTGCTTCCTACCCTGACTAGTGTACTTCCGGCTTCCACCGCCAGCGGATAATCGTGTGACATACCCATGGAAATTTCTTTGAAGTATTCTGAATCAGAAAAATAGCTCTGCTTGATTTCTTTGAAGAATGTATTTAAGGAACAAAATTCTCTTTTGATTTGTTCGTCGTCATCCACATTGGTCGCCATACCCATCACTCCTGATAAGCGGACATTTTTCAAATCCTTCCATCCGCCTGTATCCAGCATTTCCCTGCATTCGTCAAAAGAGAAACCGAATTTCGTTTCCTCTTGGGCGATATGTATCTGCAATAAACAAGGGATGACGCGATGGACTTTGGAAGCTTGTTTATTGACTTCAACCAATAATTTATACGAGTCTATGGCATGTATCATAGCTACATAAGGGGCCATGTATTTTACTTTGTTTGTTTGCAGGTGGCCGATGAAATGCCATTCAATGTCTTTGGGCAGGGTTTCATATTTCTGAGTCATTTCCTGCACGTGGCTCTCACCGAAAATACGCTGGCCGGCAGCATACGCTTCTTCCAATGCCTCGTTGGGATGGAATTTGGATACGGCTACCAGGCGGACCCCCGTAGGCAGTTCGGAAAGAACTTCTTTTAAATTTGCTTGAATGCTCATTATCTGTTATACTTTCTATTTTTTATCAGGCTTTATTCGGTTTTTCCGGCATCCGGAAATTCAGGTTTCACATCCGGTTCGGCTTCGTATGGGTAAACATCCATGATGGCGGTTTCGGCTACGGATGCAATCACGTAGTCTGCCATTGTACCTTTCATTCCTTCGTCCAGTTTCTTTACAGCGTCGCGCAGGTCGGAAGCTTGTACTAGTACGGTAGTGGAGGTCTTTTTTTCTGCTCCGCTTTTTTCGTCCAGCGTGATGAAGAACAGCTTGCACTTAAACCAGCGGTCGGCTGCATCTTCTTCAGAGGGGAACAGTTCGCTGTAGTTGGCTCGTTTGATGTCCGAAACAGTGAACTCACCGCTGATATACGGAGTGATTTCTTCAATAATACGGGCTTCTGCTTCAGTAAAGCTCAGCGCGTCAACCAAATAGGGTTCCGTTACTTTCTTGTTCATGCCGTTTTCCATGACTTTTTCGTAACGTATCTTACATTCAAACCAAGTATGCATCATAAAAGTTTATTGTTTTATTGAATATTAAATTGGATACAAAGATACAATTTATTTAATCTTCATCTCCCATTTTACTTAATTTCTTCATGCTTTCCTTATTCCACTAGTTTGCAGCTGTTCAATTGCATGAATTCGTGAATCACTTTTTCATGATCGCCCATTAATATGATGTGATGGTTACCTAAAGGATTACGCATAAAATAGTCTACCGATTTGTCCAGTTTGATTCTTGCTTGTGTGCGGCAGGCATTGATGTAGTTGGTATTTTCTATCAGTTGGCCTGTGGATACGAAATACTCGTCCAGGCATTCTCCCGCGCATTTTATCATCGTGATGCCTCCCGGATGCAAAATACCCTGTATGGCTATTCCGGTTTCTGTTTCAAAATGATTCCGGATGATAAACTGATCCACCATTTTGGTGGCAATCGTACAGTGAGCCATCACTATTTCGTTCAGGTCATCGTTGATGAATGCCGGATTCGCCATGAATCCTGCCTGGCCGGTCAGTGTCTTGGCGATGAGCAGAGTAAAGATGGATTGTAAGTCTCCTTCACATCCGGCCGGAATGCCTTCATCATTAAGCAGGGCAAGTGCCAGACATCCAGTTGTTCCTAATTTCTCAATCAGGGAGAAGCAGGAGAGGGTTACTGCATCCAGCTTTTTTTTCTCGCAAATAATTTTCACTGCCTGATAAAGACGCATGGCTTTCAGCAAATCTTCCGGAGTCCCTTCCCGGCAGGCAATGGCACGGTTGGCAAATACGGACGCCTCATATCCTATATCATCATCCTTTATCTGATAAAAAAGACAATACACTTCCTCCATGGGGATATCAATGAACTCTATTCCCCAGCGGCGTCTGGCAAGCAGGTAATCTACATTGCTGGCCACCAGCCACGGAGAAGAATATCCCACAACTCCGATTCGTTTTCCTCTTACCTCGCGCTGGGCGGCGAAAGCCTTGTGATGATCTATCAGTTGTCTCACCATATTGGGGATAGTGCCATGAATAATATGTACTTTCATTCCTTTGCTGCGTATCCATGTAGCTATTTCCAGGGAAGCAGCCAGTGAGTTCTGTTGTCCGTCGGTCAGCAGATGGATAGGATAGGGAAGTAGTTCGAAGTGTTGGGTGACCATTTTTTCTACCCCGCCCGAAGCGATGAAAGCCATCCGGTAGGCATCTGCCGGAATACTTGCAGCCTCTGTATAAGGTACCAGATGAAGCGTGAAAAACTTCTCGATTTCCACAAATAAATCTTTATGGCAATCATATACAGACTCAATTCTGTTCAAGGAGGACTGGAAGGTTATCAGGTATAGATTCATTTGATATTTTGCTTTGTTTTACTGGAACAAACTTACATGTTTTTTTTTAATAACCCTAAAAAATGCGCATTAAGATAACAAAGATTTAAATTCTTAATTAATTGTTTGCTCGGTTGGTTGCGAAAGTCTATCTTTGCACTTCGATTAAATAATTTTTATAACATTATGCCAATAATATCCATCAGAGGAAACGAGATGCCCGCATCGCCAATTCGCAAATTGGCACCGCTGGCCGATGCTGCAAAACAGAGAGGAGTTCATGTGTATCACCTGAATATCGGTCAGCCCGACCTGCCTACTCCGCGAGCGGCCCTTGATGCGATTCGTAATATTGACCGTACCGTTTTGGAATATAGTCCCAGTCAGGGATACCGCAGCTATCGCGAGAAACTGGTGGGTTATTATAAGAAATATGACATCAACTTGTCTGCCGATGATATCATCATCACTACCGGAGGTTCGGAAGCGGTGCTGTTTGCTTTTCTGAGTTGTTTGAATCCGGGAGATGAGATCATTGTGCCGGAACCTGCCTATGCCAATTATATGGCGTTTGCCATTTCGGCGGGTGCCGTGATCCGCACGGTGACGACTACCATTGAGGAAGGGTTCTCCCTGCCGAAAGTGGAGAAGTTCGAGGAGTTGATAAACGAACGCACAAAAGCTATTCTGATCTGTAACCCGAATAATCCGACCGGCTATTTGTATACCCGCCGCGAGATGAACCAGATTCGTGACATGGTGAAGAAGTATGATCTTTACCTGTTCTCGGATGAAGTGTACCGCGAGTTTATTTATACCGGTTCTCCTTATATTTCTGCCTGTCACTTGGAAGGCATTGAAGAAAATGTGGTGCTGATTGACTCGGTGTCCAAGCGTTATTCCGAATGCGGCATCCGTATCGGTGCGTTGATTACCAAGAATAAGGAAGTGAGAAATGCCGTCATGAAATTCTGCCAGGCACGTCTGAGTCCTCCTTTGATCGGTCAGATTGCTGCCGAAGCTTCATTGGATGCCCCCGAAGAGTACACACGCGAGACGTATGACGAATACGTGGAGCGCCGTAAGTGCTTGATTGACGGGTTGAACCGTATTCCGGGTGTTTATTCACCTATACCGATGGGTGCATTCTATACGGTTGCCAAATTGCCGGTGGACGACAGTGAAAAGTTCTGTGCATGGTGTCTGTCGGAATTCAACTATGAAGGCGAGACGGTCATGATGGCTCCGGCTGCCGGATTCTATACTACTCCGGGTGCAGGCCGTAATGAGGTGCGTATTGCCTACGTGTTGAAGAAAGAGGATTTGGTCCGTGCGTTGTTCGTACTGCGTAAGGCATTGGAAGCATATCCCGGAAGAGTAGAAGACTGATATGGACTGGAAGCTCTTTATTGCCAGACGCATCTATCGCAGCAATGAGGGTGGAAAAGAGGTGTCCAAGCCTGCCGTCCGCATTGCTATGCTGGGCATAGCTATCGGGCTGGCCGTCATGATTGTGTCGGTAGCGGTGGTGATCGGTTTCAAACATGAGGTACGCGACAAGGTGGTAGGCTTGGGGGCCGATATCGTAATAACTAACTTCGACTCCCAGCAATCTTATCAGACGGTTCCCATTGTAGCCAACGACAGTTTGCTCCATCTGTTGAAAACACTGGAAGGAGTAAAGCACGTGCAGCGCTATTCCACCAAGCCGGGAATGATAATGACAAGCGACAGCTTTCAGGGAATGGTGCTGAAAGGTGTTTCTCATGAATACGACTGGAGGTTTTTAAAGAATCATTTGCAGGAAGGGGAGATTCCTGTTTTCTCGGATACTGCCTCTACTAATAAGGTATTGGTGTCCCGCACTATTGCCGACAGACTACATCTGAAACTGGGTGATAAAATCTATACCTATTATATAGAGGACAATGTGCGTGCACGTCGTCTTACTGTAGCCGGCATCTATCAGACCAATTTTTCCGCATACGATGATTTGTTTCTGATAACCGACTTATATACGGTGAACCGTTTGAATAGTTGGCAGAAAGGGCAGGTGAGTGGTATAGAACTGGAAGTGAATGAGTATAGCCGGTTGGAGTCGGTGAAAGAGGAAATCCGTGCACGGGTGGATACGCAGGTGGATGCATACGGAGGTACTTACTATACTCAGAGTGTGGAGGAAGTCAATCCTCAGATATTTGCATGGCTGGATTTGCTGGATATGAATGTGTGGGTTATCCTGTTTCTCATGACGGGGGTGGCAGGATTCACCATGATATCCGGTTTGCTGATTATCATTCTGGAACGTACCAATATGATCGGGGTGCTGAAAGCATTGGGTGCTGATAATTTTGCTATTCGTAAGATATTCCTCAGTTTTTCGGTATTCTTGATTGGCAGGGGGATGGTATGGGGAAATATCATCGGGGTGGCATTATGCTTTATTCAATCTCAATTTCATCTTTTCAAACTGGACCCTGCCACTTATTATGTAGATCGTGTTCCTATTGAATTTAATATTTGGATTTATTTGTTGCTGAATGTCTGTACCTTGCTGGTATCGGTGCTGATGCTTGTCGGGCCGTCATTTCTGGTGACGCGTATTCATCCGGCAAAATCTATTCGGTTTGAATGAGAAGATTCTCTTTCTGCTTTTTCCGTATATCCGGTATTAATCCTTTTTTTCTTATAATGCTAAGGTCTTTTTTTCTTATGATTAAGTCTTTTTATGCGGTAATGTACTACAGTTTCCTACAGTGAATCGTATAGTCCATTATAGTGGACTGTACGGTCTGATGTAATGGACTGTACAGTCTGTTGTGAAAGTCTGTAGTAGTTGATAGAAAGAAAAGGCTTAATTGTTAGGAAGAAATGCTTTAGTTGGGCGGATGTGTTAGAACCAACCCTGCTGCGAATTCGTGACAGGGCCGGTTCTTTATAGAGAGAATGTAAAGTTTGTATAGTATGTCACTTCCTTCAGCTTACAGTTTGCAAAAGAAAGAAACGAAGAAAGGCATGCTTATGTTTATCAGTATGCCGTGGACGATGGCCACGGGTACGGCTTCCGGTCCGGAGCAGCGTGCGATGGCTGCCAGGGAAATGTCGGAAGAACCGATGCCCGCCGCCGAGATAGGTGCCAGATAACCGAAATATTTGCGGAAAAGGGGAGCTCCTATCAAGGCGGTCATTTCCCGGAAGATATTGGATAGTAGCGCGATGGTCCCCAATTCGGTAGCAAGCTGCACACCGATGGAGGGGGATTTGATCTGCGTGATAAGGATGGAGGAAACGGAATAATAGGAGAATCCGCTTCCGACAGCCATGCAGTCGAAGATACTCCAGCGGCTCAAGAGAAAGCCTCCGATAGCGGAAAACAACAGAGTACCGCTTACGGTGGCAAAGGGTACGAGCAGTGTCCTGAAATTGAGGGATAAAACAAACTGCCTGAGGTTGCGGTTGCTTCCAAGATTAATGCCGAGTAACAGCATCAGTACATATAGTACATATACAGAGGTTTGGTGTACGTCGAAGTCCACCGCATAGCTGACTCCGGTTACGCAGCCAAACAAGAAAAAGGCTAGAGTTACAAGACTACTTTTCACCGTTTGCCCCCTTTCCTCTGAAAAAGATGCGGTATACTGCAAGGGAGGCCATCATGCTGCCCAATATGCTTAATGAGGAGATGACGGCTGCCTGGCCGCAGAAGTAACCAAGATTGTCAATAATCAGTCTGTTAAGACCAATAGAGAGACCTAGTAAGAAAAGTAGCAGACAGACCACGATATGGATGAGAGGAGTGATCTTGCGTATTTGGGATTTATGGCGTAAGGGATAGCCTATAAGGACTCCGACAGCCATTATAGAAATGAAAGTAAACATGAGATTCAACTGTTTTTCTGATTTTACAATACTACTTATAACACGCTTCTAGACAAACGCATTTACGGTATATTGGTAAAGTTGAAAGAACGGATGGACCAGATTATTTTCATACTTATGCTTTCAATTTGAAACTTTTTATTGTTTTTAAAACGGGTGCAAAAGTAGAGTAATTGTCTTTAATATGCAAATAATATACATATTAAATCTTATTGAAGCGAAATATGATATAAAACAAACAATATTGGTGATATTTCGTTGTAAAAAGAAGATTTTAAATTGTTACATTTATAGTTTGACCGAATAATATTGCATGTGCATGGGTGGGTGAAAACAATGAAAAGGGGCTGTTCGGGGTGTGTTAGAGAATATAAAGCGATAAAAGGTTTCAATTTGTTATGCTGGATAATGTGATACTCTTCTATTTTTTCAGGCAGTGATTACATTGGTGGAAAAGTGTTTCTTGCATAACCTTTCTTGGCGGATAAAAATAAATCAGGGCTTGTTTATACAAACCCTGATTTGTTTTTGTCGGATCAAGATGGATAACCGGATTAGAATTCAAATTTTTCTAATTTCATCTTGCCCAATTCTTGCAATTTAGGAACCAAGGTTATAAAATGTGCAGCCTTTTCGTGTGCATCCAGTGACTCAGCATCTTTCCATGTTTCGCAAATCATAAGTACATCTTTACGTGTCGCGCTCTCAAAAACATCATAAGCGATACAACCGTTGTCGTTTAAAGATTGTGCTACCAATTCCTTTGCTGTTTCTAAGACAGCATTGCGGTTACTCTCGTTTACTTGGATAAAAACATTTAATCTGATCATAATTCGTATTATTAAATTAAGAAATGTATAGTTGGTTTCATTCTCTTTTTATTTTCTCATAAACTCATTTTTCCGTCTGAATTTACGTTGTAATTTGAATACCCCATTCCATGCAGGTTGCAGAAAATCAAATAAGGGGAGTAGTGCACAGAACTTCCGTTCGCCAAAAACTTTGGCGGTTTTTCTGAAAACAATCAGTTGCATCGTGAAGCGTGCTAACCATAGCAAAACGGCAATGGCTGCAATAGTCCATTGGTGGAGAAGAATACTGATGGTTATAGTGGCGATGATGGCTGTATAGAACAAGAATCTGCTGCAAGTTTCAAATCCCATGAGATAACGGGCGGTTCCATGAAATAACCGGCTGGTAGCCGCATAGCTTATTTTCTCTTCACACCATATTCTTTTATATTTAGGCATGGCGATTCGCATCAGACTTTCAGGGCTGGCTTCAACTCGTGTATTGTGTGCACGGGCTGTTTCATTGATAAACAAATCATCTTCTCCACGTTGCAGATTCAGGTGGGAGGCAAATCCCTTCTGCTTGTAGTACAGCGTTTTCCGATAAGCCATATTCCTTCCTGTACCCATGTAGGGATGTCCGGAAACAGCCATACCCAAATAACGCATAGAATTCAGCAATGTGTCGAAAGTGATTTTCTTATTAAACCATCCCGGTACTTTTTCGTAGTTGCTGTAGCCTAAAACGATTTCGGTGGCAGGTGTGAAATTACGTGCCATCTGTTTCAGCCATTGATTGCTTTGCGGACGGCAATCGGGTTCGGTAAATACCAGCCATTCATGACGGCTGGCTTTAATTCCCATTGTTATTCCCAGTTTTTTGTGGCTGATATAGCGTGCACTGTCGGGGATAAAGGTATGATAGAGATTGGGGTATTTGTCTTCCAGTAATTTCAACGTATTGTCACAATCATCCGCCGGGCGGTCGTAAATCACAATCACTTCGAATTCCGGATAGTTTTGCTCTAAAATAAATGGGAGGTTTTCTTGTAATTCGTGGGTGGCGTCTTTTGCCACAATAATGACAGACAGTGGAGGATTTTGAGTATTTATATCAGTGGCATATGCTGTTTCTCTGCTGTGAGTGTATAGTTTGTTATATAGCCCTAGATAGTAAACAGCCTGCGTGATAAACAAGGCTCCCGAAGCTATTGGTAAGATTGTATCTATGGTGAATAGTTCCATGTGTGATCTGTATTAAAAACGTGCAAAAATACAGCAAATAATTGAATTGTAGCAGAATGAATATTCTTTATTTATTCAAAAGCTCAGATTTAATTATAATTTAATGTTAAAAGTGTGTTTTCGTGAATATTTTTCAAGTATAATTGCTATATTTAAAGAAGTTAACTGAAACCTGTAACAAGTCCTGACCAACGGGCAATTATTATGAGAATACAATTTGAGATTAAAGAAAGTTTGATCAATATACTTGATCAGCTTATGCATTCCGATTTTTGGGCTACGGAAATCAAGGAAGATGAGTCGGGAAAGAAGATTATCAAGATTAAAGACTTGGCTTATAACTTAGAAGCCGTGGCCGAGGTGATGGGGAATGAAATTTTTATTAAAACAGCTTTGTCTAAGTACACTTATCGTATTTATGAGGTGAAAGGGGAGTGTTGGTGTGAGTATGTGGGGGCCTATCGTGGTTTTTTGGAACAGAAGCTCCTTCCAATAATTACTCCGAAGGAAAATCTGTTGGAATGTGAGGTGCTGGATAGTTCTATATTAGGAGGTAAGCAGAAAACTTTGCGTGAGTATGCGGAAGATAATTTAAAGCTAAAGAAATTCCGTGAACAGAATTTTGGTAATAATGGATTCTCAAAAGCGGATCATCCGCGGCGTGTGTATGATGAATTTATAAAAGAAGATTTCATTCCGGAAGATAAATAAGAAACAGCGCCGCTTTGTATCAAAGCGGCGCTGTTTCTTATTTATTCAGGCAGTTGGAGTTGGTTTATACTAACTCTTCTGAAGTATATCCTTTGGGCAATGCACGACAATTGTAAGCCGATGCCATAATTTCACCATATGCTCCTGCTGAACGGAGAGCGAAAAGGTCGCCACGGTGTGCTTTGTTCAAATCAATAGCTTTGCCGAATACATCGGATGATTCGCAGATGGGGCCTACCACATCGTAAGTTTCCATAGGTTCTTCCGAAGTGATATTTTCTATTTTATGGTATGCCTGATAAAGGGCGGGACGAATCAAGTCAGTCATGCCGGCATCTAATATGGCGAACTGTTTGTTGGCTCCTTGCTTTACATAAATCACTTTGCTGATAAGGCTGCCGCACTGTCCTACTACGGCACGTCCCAGTTCAAAATGTAAAGTTTGCTGGGGGCGCAGTTTCAGATGCTTGTGATAAGTGGCAAAGTATTCCGTGAAGTTGGGGATGGCTTGACGGTTGGGGTGTGCATAATCAATTCCTAAACCGCCGCCTACATTGATATGTTCTACTATGATTTGGCGGGCATAGAGTTTTTCCTGTAGTTCGTTTACACGGTTGCACAAGGCTACAAAATCACCCATATCCAAAATCTGAGAACCGATGTGGAAATGTAAGCCTACAAATTTTACATGAGGCAATGTTCCGGCCATATCGATCACTTTGTCCATATCTTCCATGCTGATACCGAATTTGTTCTCTGCTAGTCCGGTGGTGATATTTGCATGGGTATGCGCACCTACATTCGGATTGATACGGAAAGCTACACGGGCTGTTTTGCCTTTGGTGGAAGCTAGTTCATTAATGATTTCCAGTTCGGGTACGGACTCTACATTGAAGCAGAAAATATCATAATCCAGACCCAGATTAATTTCCCAGTCTGTTTTACCTACACCTGCATAGACTATTTTGTTTGTCGGGAATCCGGCCTTAATGGCTGCGCGGATTTCTCCGCCACTTACACAGTCGGCTCCCAGACCGCTTTCGCGGATAATTGTCAGGACTTTGTGGTTAGCATTGGCCTTTACGGCGTAATGCACGCAGAAATTATTGTATTTGCCTGCTTCTTTATTGATGCATGACAAGGTTTCTCGCAGCACATTGACATCGTAATAGTAAAAGGGAGTTTCCAACTCTCTGAACTTGTTTACGGGGAATGTTCCTTTCATATTGTATTTTGTTTTTATGAGCAAGGGCGAATTAAATTCGCCCGAAAACACCAACTTTATAAAGTGAGATGTATTCGGGCGGATTGAATCCGCCCCTACAGTAGAAATTATTTATTGTTGAATAAATGATCGCTTAATGACTGCAATGCTTTCTTCTTGTCTTCTTCACGAATCAGGAAAGAAATATTGTAGTTGCTACCGCCGAATGAAATCATACGTACCGGTATGTCGCGCATGGCGTCCAACGCTTTGGCTTCAAAGCCTACATTTTCCCATTCCAGGTCACCGACTACACAGATGATACACATGTCCTGATCTACGGTTACTGTACCATATTTCTTCAAGTCGTCCAGAATTTCATTCAGATGTTTGGTGTTATCAATGGATACGGAAACGCCAACCTCTGAAGTGCAGATCATGTCGATAGAGGTCTGATAGCTTTCGAAGATTTCGAATACTTTGCGCAAGAAGCCGTGGGCCAGTAACATACGGCTTGATTTGATCTTGATGGCAGTGATATTGTCTTTGGCTGCAACTGCCTTGATTTTGCCTTTTTCCGTATCATTGGAAATCAAAGTTCCCGGGGCTGTAGGTTCCATTGTATTAAGCAGACGGACGGGAATATTGGCATATTTGGCAGGCTGTACGCAAGTAGGGTGCAGAATCTTCGCACCAAAGTAGGCCAATTCGGCAGCTTCTTCGAAGTGCAGGTGACGTACGGGAGAAGTCTTGTCTACGATGCGCGGATCATTATCGTGCATACCGTCAATATCTGTCCATATCTGGATTTCAGAGGCATTTACAGCGGCACCGATCAGTGATGCGGTATAGTCGCTTCCGCCACGTTGCAGATTATCTATCTCGCCGTAGGCGTTACGGCAGATAAAACCTTGTGTGATATAAATTTCAGCGTCCGGATGTATTTCTAGCTGTGCGGCCAGTTTTTCTTTGATATATACAGGGTCGGGCTCCGAGTTCTTGTCCGTGCGCATGAATTCCAATGCCGGAAGTAAGATGGCGTTGACCCCTTGTTCCTGCAAATAGTTGGTAACCATGTTGGTAGAGATCAACTCGCCTTGTGCCAGGATTACTTTTTCTTCGAACAGTGTGAAAATATCTTTTGTATACGAACGAATATAATCGAACTGTGCTTTTATAAATTCCTGTGTTTTCTGCTTATACTCGTCAGTAGAATAAAGTTCATTAACATGCTGTTTATATTTAGCCTCCAGTCTGTTAATGATTTCATTCGCACCTTCGGGATTTTTCTTATACAGATAATCCGAAATTTCAACCAACGTGTTTGTTGTTCCAGACATGGCTGAAAGTACAACAATCTTCTGTTCACCGTCGGTAATTAATTTGGCTACTTCTTTCATTCTTTGTGCAGAACCTACCGAAGTACCTCCAAACTTTAAAACTTTCATTTTTCGTTTCGTATTTTAATTGTTCCTATATTGATAATTAGCGTGCAAATATACAAATAAGACTGCAAAAATCAGCATTTTAGCGATGATATTTATCATTCATCTACTTATTCTGCCGTTTCTTGGGGTGCAACTGTCGTTTTTTCTCCTTTTTCGGTCTCATTTTGACTTCTTTCCATCCGGCTGTATTCGTGAGTCACTTCTTTGATATGATGATTCTCAAAACGGTAGACAACTCCCGGATATTCCGACAAGAGATGCAGATTATGGGTGGTCATCATGATGGCGGAGCCTGTAGCACAAATGGATTTCAGAAGTTCTACAATTTTGCGCCCTGTTTCCGTGTCCAGGTTACCCGTCGGCTCATCGGCCAGAATAATGTCCGGCCGGTTTAGGATGGCACGGGCGATAACAATGCGTTGTTGTTCGCCACCCGATAGTTCGTTGGGCATTTTGTATCCTTTACCGGTCATTCCCACTTGGTCCAGTACTTCTTCAATGCGTGCTTTGATGGTTGCTTTGTTTGTCCATCCGGTGGCGCGCAATACAAAACTGAGGTTAGCGTGTACGGTGCGGTCTGTCAGTAACTGAAAATCTTGAAAGACAATGCCTAAACGGCGGCGCAGTTCGGGAATATGCTTCCGCTTGATGTTAGTCATGTTGTAGCCTAGCACCTCGGCTTCTCCTGACTGTATATCCAGCTCACCGTAAATTGTTTTCAGTAATGAGGTCTTTCCGGAACCGACTTTCCCAATGAGGTAAACAAATTCACCCTTGTTCAGTTCCAGGTTTACATCTTCCAATACGCCTAATTCTTGTTGGTTGATATATACGTTTTTATATCGAATGAGAGCTTCGTCCATCATTTTAGTGTTTTTTCCACGTAGCGCTATGACGTTCTTTCAATTCACGGGCAAGGTCCTCGATGCGATAGCCTTTTGAGGTGAGCAGTACAATCATGTGGTATATCAGATCGGCTCCTTCGTAGATAAGGCGTTCGTCGGTTCCGTTACAAGCTTCGATAACCGTTTCCACGGCTTCTTCACCTACTTTCTGTGCCATTTTGTTGATACCGGATTCGAACAGGCTGGTGGTGTAAGAGCCTGCGGGCATTTCCTCATGACGTTTGTCAATGAAATCTTGTAATTCCTTTAGGAACATGATGTCTTCTTTGTTTTCTTCTCCCCAGCAAGTATCTGTTCCGGTGTGACATACAGGACCTGCCGGATTTACTTTGATCAGCAGGGTATCCTTGTCACAGTCTTCTTTTATAGAAACAACATTCAGGAAATTCCCGCTTTCTTCACCTTTTGTCCACAGGCGGTTCTTGGTACGGCTGAAGAAAGTTACTTTACCAGTTTCCATTGTTTTTCGGTATGCTTCTTCATTCATAAACCCTAACATCAGTACTTTGTTGGTGCTGTTGTCTTGTATGATGGCGGGGATCAACCCGTTCATTTTTTCAAAATTCAAATCCATTTTTCTATATTTTTATTGTTATATTATCGGTGTTGTATAGAACTTGTTTAAAATTTCATCAGCATCGTCATTCAGAGTGGAATGAGGACCTGAAGGTCGTTTGCCAGTCTTTCACCCTGTCTGGGATGGTAATGGAAACAGATTTAGATGCAATTAAAAACAGAGTTATAACCTCACATTAATTCCTTGCTCGCAAAGATACTGTTTTAATTCGGGAATTTTAATCTCTCCGAAATGAAAAACGCTGGCTGCTAATGCTGCATCTGCTTTCCCTTTTGCAAATGTATCGCGGAAATGTTCCATGCATCCGGCGCCTCCAGATGCGATGACGGGAATTGTCAGTAAATCGGCCAGGGTGGAGAGGGCTTCGTTGGCATATCCGTTTTTCACTCCGTCATGGTTCATGCTCGTGAAGAGAATTTCTCCTGCCCCGCGGTTGTTCACTTCTTTAGCCCAGTCAAACAGGTACTTGTCGGTTTCAATCCGGCCACCGTTCAGATAGCATTTCCAGCCAGTTTCGGTCTGCTTGGCGTCAATGGCTACCACACAAACTTGTGAACCGAAATGTTTGGCAATCTTGTCTACCAAATCCGGATTACGGATGGCTGATGAATTGATAGAAACTTTGTCAGCTCCCGCGTTCAATAGCCGGTCTACATCGTTCAGTTCGTTTATACCTCCTCCTACAGTAAAGGGGATATTGATATTAGCCGCCACCCGTTTTACCAAATCGGTAAAGGTTTTGCGTCCTTCATGGCTGGCAGTGATGTCAAGAAAGACCAGCTCGTCAGCTCCCTGTTCACTGTAGGTATGCCCCAGTTCTACCGGATCACCTGCTTGACGTAAGTTTACGAAATTGGTTCCTTTTACGGTCTGCCCGTCTTTGATGTCCAGGCAAGGTATGATTCTTTTTGCTAACATAATTTGTTCTTACATGAAACGGTTTAAGTCTTTCAATGTAATTTTTCCCTCGTATAACGCCTTGCCGAAAACAACAGCCGGGACTTTGGCTATTTCCAGGTCGATAATATCCTGTATACAGCTTACTCCTCCGCTGGCTATCAGATACATATCCGGGAACTCCTTCAGGATTTGCTGGTATAGTTCCACGGAAGGCCCTTGCAACATTCCGTCACGGCTGATGTCGGTACACAACACCTTGAAAACTCCTTCTTTAGTATAATCTTTCAAAAAAGGGATCAACTGCTGCTGACTTTCCTCTTTCCAGCCATTGACAGAAATTTTATTCTTCTTTACATCAGCTCCTAGAATGATTTTCTCGTTTCCGTATTGTTCCAGCCATTTTTTGAAAAGTCCGGGATTTTTCACGGCTACGCTGCCCAGAGTTACCATTTGTGCGCCATTATCGAAAGCGATGACTAGATCCTCGTCTGTCTTTATCCCTCCTCCAAAATCAATGACCAGAGAAGTACGGCTGGCGATTTGGTCCAGTACACGGTAATTCACAACATGGCGTGAGGCTGCTCCATCCAAATCGACAATGTGCAGACGATGAATCCCATGAGCTTCAAATTCTTTGGCAACCTCAACCGGGTTTTCGTTATATACTTTCTGTGTGCTATAATCTCCTTGAGAAAGACGGACGCATTTGCCATCAATAATGTCGATGGCAGGAATTAACTCTATCATATCTATTTCTTCTTATACATTATTATATATAATGTAATGGTTCACAATTCTAAAAAGTTCCTCAGGATTCGTTCGCCCACGGCTCCACTCTTTTCGGGATGAAACTGTGTTGCATAAAAATTATCTTTGTGCAAGGCCGAACTGTAGGGGAGGATATAATCTGTTTGTGCTGCCGTAAACTCGTTCAGGGGCACATAGAAGCTATGTACGAAGTACACAAATTCTTCTTTGGTGAATCCTTTGAACAGGTCGCTGCGTACATGGGTCAGGGTGTTCCATCCCATATGGGGTACTTTGTCTTCATGCCGGGTGGGGCTGAACAACTTTACATCAGTATCAAAGATGCCCAAGCAATCGGCATTTCCTTCTTCGGAGTGCCGGCACATCAGCTGCATTCCCAGGCAGATACCTAGTACAGGTTGTTTTAAGTTTTTGATAACTTCATCCAGCCGGTTTTTCCGGAGATGGCTCATGGTTGTTTCGGCTTCGCCCACACCGGGGAAGATAACTTTGTCGGCACTCATCAATAGTTCCTTATCGGAAGTGATGGTTGCTTCTACTCCAAGGCGCTTCAATGCATAGTCTACGGAGTAGATGTTTCCTGCATTATATTTTACGACAGCAATTTTCATCAGCTAAAGATAACTGTTTTATTTTTATAAGCCAATACTTTTCGTTCAATATGTTTCTGAACAGCACGAGAAAGGACTATTTTTTCCAAGTCTTTACCTTTACTTACTAAATCCTGCACAGTGTCCTTGTGTGTGATGCGTACTACATCTTGCTCAATGATAGGACCGGCATCTAGTTCGGAGGTAACATAATGGCTGGTCGCACCAATGATTTTTACTCCTCGTTCAAACGCTGCATGATAAGGTTTTGCACCAACGAACGCAGGGAGGAAAGAGTGGTGTATGTTGATGATACGGTTGGGGTATGCTTCAATCATTTGTTCGGAAATCACTTGCATATAGCGTGCCAGTACAATGAAATTGATGTTATGTTGTTCCAACAGCTCCATTTCTGCTTTTTCCTGTTCCATTTTGTTCTCTTTGGTAATAGGGAAGAGATAGAATGGTATACCGAAGCGTTCTGCTACATGCTGCAGATCGGGATGGTTACTTATAATCAGCGGAATTTCCACATTCCATTCTCCGGCAGTGTAGCGTGCCAGCATATCGAACAGGCAATGGGACAGTTTGGAAACAAATATGGCCATTTTGGGTTTTACATCCGAGAAATAAAGACGGAATTTCATTTCATATTTTTGGGCATACAATGTTTCAAAATAATCTTCTATTTTATCTTTAGGAATAAAGAAATCCTTTATTTCCCATTCTATACGCATGAAAAATATATTTTCTACATGGTCCACATATTGGTCTAAGTAGACAATATTACCTCTGTTAATTGTAATAAAGTTTGTGACTTCTGCCAAAATGCCTGGTTGGTCTGGGCAGTGCAACAATAATTTTGCAGTTGTATTCATCTTTTTCCCTAATTTTCGATTTTAATCTATTGAGTGCACAAAAATAGCGAATTATTGCTAATGAGCTAAATTTTATAACAAGAAGTTTGTTGAAAAGATTAAAATAATAACAATATCGTAATTTTTAGGATGGGAAGGTAAAGGGAGTCGGAGAATATTTTTTTAATGGTTTTTGCCAAAATGCTTGCAGATTTAAAAATAATGCGTACCTTTGCACCCGCAATCGAGAGAGAAAGTATCGGAAGAAAGATTATTTGAATTATTGGTGCGTTAGTTCAGTTGGTTAGAATACATGCCTGTCACGCATGGGGTCACGGGTTCGAGTCCCGTACGCACCGCAAAAGTCTTTTTTCGATTTATCAAAATTATTGGTGCGTTAGTTCAGTTGGTTAGAATACATGCCTGTCACGCATGGGGTCACGGGTTCGAGTCCCGTACGCACCGCAAAAGTCTTTTTTCGATTTATCAAAATTATTGGTGCGTTAGTTCAGTTGGTTAGAATACATGCCTGTCACGCATGGGGTCACGGGTTCGAGTCCCGTACGCACCGCAAAAGTCTTTTTTCGATTTATCAAAATTATTGGTGCGTTAGTTCAGTTGGTTAGAATACATGCCTGTCACGCATGGGGTCACGGGTTCGAGTCCCGTACGCACCGCTTCTCAAGAAAGAAAAATTAGGAAAAGCTCTGATTCACAACAGAATCAGGGCTTTTTTCGTTTCCGGGCGGAAGTAGAATATAGCATTTCTACGAAGTTTGTCAGGTGCAAATTCAGGGTCCTTTTTTAGGGACAATAAAAAAGCACCTGAAATGATAATACTTCATTGATTATCATGTTTTTGCGTAGGATTTTCCTGTTCCTCATTTTCTAATTTTACAACGTAAATAAAGTGGTATGAAACAGGAATCAATGAAAGTTCTGTTCTTTATCCGTAAGAGCAGACTAAAGAAAAACGGTGAGGCACCAATTTTTCTGCGGGTGACAATTAACGGACAATTGGATGAAGTCCGGATTCAACGTTCTGTTCCGTTGAAGTTATGGGATAATGTGAAGGAACGCAGCAAAGGAAAAGACCGGAGTTCAACGGAACTGAACAGCTATATCGAGGCATTGAAAGTAAGGCTGTATCAGATTCACAAGGAACTTCTCTGTCGGGAGGCCCTGATTACCCCAAAGAATCTTCTGATAAAGTTATTCTCTAAAGAGGAACGGCATCTGGTTTTGCAGACCATGCGGAAATGTATTGATGACTGGACTTCCCTGATCGGTACGGAGTACCAGCCCTCCACCATTTCACGTTATAACAACTGTTATGAATCGTTACAGACGGTCATTAAGGATTTCTACAGGAAAGAGGATATTACATTTCATGAACTGAGTGGGGAATTCATCGACCGGTTTGAGATGCATCTGAGGACGGTACGCAAGCTTTCCCAGAATACCCTGACCAAGTATATGAGCTGTTTCCGCAAATTTCTCGGACTGGCCCGGGAAAACGGATGGCTGGAGCAGGATCCGTTGGCTGGAAAACGCAAGCGTCTGTTTCGGAAGGAAGAAACGTGTCCTACGTTCTTGACCCTGGAAGAACTGAAACGGATTATGGAGAAGGACTTTTCCACGACACGTCTGAATACCGTGAAGGATTTTTTCCTGTTTTGCTGTCTGACCGGCCTGTCATATATTGATGTGAAGACCTTGTGCCCGGCACATCTTTACAAGGACAATGAGGGGAAACTGTGGATACACAAGGCCCGCGTAAAGATTACTACTCATAAGGAAAGCTGTACCTGCAATGTCCCGCTTCTGGAACCTGCTCTTGTCATTCTGGAGAAATATAAGAACTGGAACTCAGAAAATCCTGAAGGTCCTTGTTTCCCGATTCCGTCGAACCAGAAGATGAACGAGTTCCTGAAAGAGATAGCCACTCTGTGCCGGGTAAACAAGCGGCTGACCGTCCATGTGGCCCGGCACACGTTCGCGACGACTGTTACCCTTGCCAATGATGTCGCCCTACAGAATGTGTCAAAAATGCTCGGCCATTCTTCAACCCGCATGACACAGCATTATGCCCGTGCGCTGGACAATAGTATAATGAAGGATATGAAGGATGTCGCCCTGGTCTTCGGATAATTAGAAAAGGCTATACTTCACAACGCATAGTGAGGTATAGCCTTTTACATAAGGAAGAGTTGTCTGCTTGTATGGATTGACCACGTTTTTACCGGGATTATCTCTTCTTCCCTTTTTCAATCAGTCTGATAACATCCTGTCTCCGATAATAGGTCTTTCGGTCTATCTGGGAGAAGGGTAAGGTACCGTTGCTTCTCATGGCCTGTAGTGTTCTCTGCGATATGTTCAGTGTCATGCACACTTCCTGATTGTCCATCCAGTCATCCAGACTCTTTGAGGTTTGCCTGCCTTTGAGGTTTTCCAGTTTTTCTTTCAACATTTGGATGGACGTTACCATTTCCTTGAAAGTACCAGCTTCAATGTTTACGATTTCCATAAAGTGTAGTTGTTTGATTTGAGGCAAAGATAGACGGTATGGCCTGGCTAGCCAACAAGGTGTCATCAGATGGCAGCACAAGTCATCAGATGTCTTAATGTTTCTGTTGCTAAAATTGGTCATTCAAGAATATCCGATTGTTGAATTCAGAAAGTACAGCCGTGTTCAGGAAAGGCATGTATTATACTTCGCAATATTGCGCAATTTCGCATAGTGTTGTATTCCAGTGTATTTACTAAGTTTGCACCAAAACAGAACGTATGAAAGGAAACACACTGAATGTAATGTTCTTCATCTTGAAGAATAAGTTGTTGAAGAACGGTGAAGCACCGGTCGTTCTTCGGGTGACAATCAACGGACAGCGGGATGAAATCCGTATCCAGCGCTCTATATCGGTGGAGTTATGGGACAATGCGAAAATGCGTAGTAAGGGAAGGGGGCGGAGTTCGGCAGAGCTGAACATGTATCTTGAGACACTGAAGGACAGAATATATGTCATCCACAGGAATTCCGTGTATGATGGGGAAAGACTGACTCCGAAGAAAATCTTGGATATTCTGTATGCCAGGGAAGGGCGGCATTTGGTTCTGAAGGCCATGAAGGAATGCATAGACGGATGGTCGGCTTCTCCCGGGGATTTGCATCCTGCCACGCTGGCACGTTACAACAGATGCTGCGGATTGGTGGAGACAGTCATACGGGATGTTTACAATAAGGAAGACGTCGCATTCTCCGAACTGGACAAGAAGTTCATCACGGCATTTGAAAGATATCTGAAGGAAACCTGCGGGCTGGCCCGGAATACGGCAGCTAAATATCTGGAGTGTTTTCGTAAGGTTCTCAAGGTGGCCCAACATAAGGGCTGGATGGAGGATGGCAGGTGTCTTGAGGAACTGGGACGGCTGTGCGTGAAGGAGGAGACTTTCCCTTCTTTCCTGGACTGGGATGAATTGAGAACAGTGATGGAAACGGATATGCCGGCCGGACGTCTAGAACGGGTGAAGGATGTGTTCGTATTCTGTGCGCTCACCGGACTTTCCTATCAGGGGATAAGTACTCTTTGTCCGTCGCACCTGTTTAGGGATGACGAAGGAACACTATGGATTTGCAGGACACGTGCTGAAGGAGCGGAGGTTGGAGACAGCTGTACAAGCCGTGTTCCTCTTCTTAAACCGGCAATGGTCCTGCTGGAGAAATACAGAGGTTGGAATCCGATGAATCCGGAAGGTCCGTGTTTTCCTGTCCCTTCAGTCCAGAAAATGAATGAATACCTGAAAGAGGTTTCGGTACTATGTCGGATTTCCAAGAGGCTTACCACCCAGATGGCCCGCAATACATTCGCTGCGACAGTCACCCTAGCCAACCGGATTCCCAAAGAACACGTCGGGGAAATGCTTGGCTATTCTTCCGACTATATGTTGCGCCATTATACGCAGGCTCTGGAGAGGAATTCCCAAAAGGCATGAAGCGGATATATACAAAATATGATAAAAAGTGAAAGGCTATACTCCAATGGATGTGGTGGTATAGCCTTTCCCATAAACGGAACTGGATGTGAGAACGCTTCTTTTCGATTCAGCTCAAGCAGACATAATTGACAAGAATGAGTACCACTAAGATGCGGTTTATACTGAAATAATGATCCTTTTGGCAAGCCCTGAACCTATAGAAGCAAAAACTAACCAGTAGCATCACCGTCAGAACATTCGGTTCAATATGCCTGTCTAATGTGATATTAGATATAGTCTGGGTACTCAAATCAGGCTTCTAACCAGCCAGTGAGTGATTTGCTGATGCTCACACATCATCTAGCAGTCGATATAAACCCAAATAGCAGTATACCCGTTTATATGAAGCCATTTGGTAGCGAAAATCCGAACAGCTCTACACATTCATCTAGCTTCATGACTTTTGTAGATAAGACCTGATATCATCATAGAATTCCGAATCAAAAGGTTGAAGGTTAGAATAAAAGAATCTGACTTTAATATCCGATTTGATGAGGTTCGAATTTACAGAGTTAAGATAATACTTCAGTTCAGCCAGTTCTGCAAACAACCATTCATGTTTTTTTTGTATCCAGATACATAAGAAAGGGCATTTCTTACCTGTTCCGTCAATTCGGACCAAGTCCGAATTACACCTTCTGTTGTCTTTAAATAATTCATATTGGATACACTCCTGCTGTGTGCCTTCTTTTTTTAGAGGATTGCTGCTGCTGTTACATAGTCCTTTAGTGGCACGGATATTCAAGCAAGGTTCTTCATTTACAGCCATCGCAGCCATAATTTCAGTATTCAAGAAGATGTCCACATAAATATTCTCCTCAATAGGGTGTTCGTCCAATGGAACATCTGTTATCGGTTTAAACTCGACATCCAATTTATATCCGTCCGATATGAGATGCGAAATCCAGTGAAACCGGGAAAGAAGGCTCATTTGAGACCGGTTCTGCTTCAGAAGATAGTAGTCTATTCTATCATTTGCCAGATCCAACAAGTCAGCCATACGTATAAGAATCATCATATATTTAATACTGACCAACTCTTCCTTTGCCTCAGACTTCAGGCTATACACGTGTATGCTATCCCAACCATGACTTTCTGAAACTTTTGCAATCATATCGGCTTCAACTTCTGAAAAATGAGACAAGATTCCTTTTTGCCAGCTCCGGATGTATTTAGCACTGTCTTGCTGATGGGCGTTTCTGACCTTGTTCTCAAAAAAATTGAAAACCTTCTGGAAAGCTTCTACTTGCAATCTACCGATTTTTTTCCGTAATTGAAGTATTTCTGCTAGAGAAAAATGGTCTTCTTTAAAAGTCCTAGTGACATCATTCTCTATCTTTAACATTTCATCCATCCATTGGCTGATTAACACTTCTGAATCCGGATTTGATTCATTGAAAGACGCTATATTCGGATGAATCACCATACTGATGTCATGCAGATAACAGGCCTGGAATAACAAGAAATAATCCGTTGATTTTATGTTTAAAAAATCAATGTTGTTGACCATTCTCACCACATTCTTAATCAGATTAATGGCATGCTCATGGTTGTGAAGCGTATAAGCATTCAGGAACTTAGAACCATTGTGCCACAAACTTTTCACAAGTCGGTGCGTTTGGATGAGCCGGTCTATTTTCATCGGATCTTGTACTCGTTGCCTGAAAATAGTCAAAGCTTCTAAGATACCCAAGTCAATTTCCATCTTTTCATTCACGTCCTTATAATCTAATTGCTGTAGGAAGTGAAAGAAATCCTCACAATTGCATTTTCGGTTCCTTAAAATGGATAAAATACGTAATTCATAATATCTTACCGGTTTCAGATCCGTATGTAAGATAGTCAGGCTGTCTTCAACCCTGATCCTGCAAGCCAGCGAAAAGCAGCAGTTAAGTATTTTTCGTTTGAATTCCGATGAATTGTTAAAAATAAAGTCCACCCAATCAGGTAATTCAATCCAACATTCTTTCTTCTTTTTCTTCTTATCCTTATTCTCCTCCGCTGGAAGAAATGTTTGTTTTCCCCAAAACCCTTTTTCGTTTATAGTATGATCTTGATAGATTGCATCCAAGAACACCTCAATATTTTGAAAAGGGAAAGTGCGTAAAAGTAATTGCTTCAAGGAAGTATAGCTATCTGTTTGTTGCAGAAAATGGGTTTGTTCCAATAATTCAGTAGTCTTATAGTAATACAGCGCTTTGAAATTGCGTTCATTCGGACAGTTATAGCTTGCTAATTTCTTATCAAATGATTGGATATTGTGACAGAACTCCTTTAAATCATCGTAAGTCATTGCCTTGGCAAACATTCCTATTTCAGCCTGGAAAATTTCCTCCTCAAATTTATTAAAAATTTCTTTGACGGCTTTATCCTGATTTTCATTTGCTTCCATTCCCAATGTTGTAATATGGAAATGATTATAGAACTCTGTTTTCATGGACTCATCAAACTGGCCATTGATAATAAGTTTCAATCTCCGTTGCCGATAAATGAAATATTTCAAGTATCTGGATAGCCATTTTATTCGGGTTTCACCCCATTGCTTTTTATTAGGGTCCTCTTCTTGTTTCTTTTTTACCTCTAAAAGTTGGTTTTCTACTACCGTTTGGAGTGCATTGAGTTTCTTCAGGGATACATGTTCGTCCACTTCATCAATATTTCCATGTATCCAACCTCCCATCGAGACAGGTCGTTGCACCAGGAAGAGCCCTTCCATTCCGTTAAACGCCTCTTCAATGGTACAAATTGTACTTTTCTCGTCCTCATGAAATTTTATTTGGTAGTTGATTTTTTTCTGAAAATCCAGGTAAACTTGATTCAACTCCGGTTGTTTGTCACACTTGGCCGGTGATTCCTTGATAGTATTGTTTAGTCTAGTTATCAGCGCTTTAAAATTTCCTTGGTTAATCCCTTTAGCAAAAATAACCGAGTCATCCACATAAAAATAGGCATCTGATTGTTTCAACTCTTCGGTTGATGCCATTTTGTCCGCAATGTCAATCATACATAGATTCCCGAAGAAATAAGATTGAGGCAATCCCTGAGCAATTCCCCTGTTCATGAAAACTTCCTTAAAAGACGTTGTGTCCGTATTCGGATAATAAACATCCATCCACCCTCTCAGGGAATCTTCCTGAATCTTGAAATAGAGCAGTTTCACAATGGCCATCTTCAAGGTTCCCAAGTCGTTCTTATCGGGATATTTAGGAATTAATAGATTCAGGATGAAATGATACATCCTGGCTGGGTCTATGGAAGGAAAGAAATCTGCCAAATCAAAGTTGATTACCGTATCATATTCTCGTGTCTTTAAATATTCCCGGCTCTTGTCTTGGATAATTTTAGAATATTGTCGATACTTTTCTGTCCAGTTCATAAAAAGACTATCTACACTTTCACTCGGCATATTACCAAAAAAATTATGTGGAATCATTCTTGAAAGCTCCGATTTGTTCCGCACGCCTTTACTGTCATCAAACATCAGTGGAATCAATAAAGCGGCCATACAGATTTGGTCAATCAGACTTGCAGTATGTAGCGGTCTGTAAGTAACTATCTGTTTTCCGTTTTCTTCTTTTAGTTTCTTTATCTTATAGTATACTGAAACGGTAAAAAAATCATCATCTTCTTCGTTCAGTATCTTCTTCAATTTCTCCTGGCATTTCTCTATAACGTTCTTGATTGTTCCGTCAAAGTCAAATTTATCCTTCAGCAGATAATAGCACTTCAGATCCTCTACCGATAGAAGATTTCGCTCACAGATGTAGGAATCCAGTGCATAAATAGCCTTGTAAATGTTCCGTCGGTGCGTGATAGTATCAAATAGACTCATGTTAATTCTGTTTTAAGGTTGCATTATATTTCTTTTTTAATGATTCAACGAGGTCGTTAAACCAATTAACAGCTTTGTATAAACCACTATCTTTGCCTTTCCCGTCACCTTGACCAGATACCATAAGCTGAGTTTTTTGTTTCTTTCCTTCACATAAGTACAAACCAAAATGATAGTGGTAGTTTCCTGTCCGTTTTTTAAATATGGTATTGAAACTGTCTAGATTGAGAGAGGCACTGATGATGGTATCTTTACATAAGAATAAGCGTAAAATACCATCAAATTCTAGTTCTACACATTGTTCCGTTATAAAGCCCTGTAGAGCGGTTACGTCTCTCACTACCTGGTCTAGAAAGCTACACCAACCATTCAGAATCTGGTCAAAAAAATCTATCTGCTGCTCAAAAAATCCAAAGTTATAATGGAAATTCTTATTGGCCGTAATGAAAAAGTGCAGTCCTGTCATGTAGTCGAAGTTCGCATTTTTCCTCATCGAAATCTGTTCTTCCAGCATTGGATCAAAAAGCATCAGTGAAAACAATTCTTTCTGAGCTAGATACCGGGATTCATATTTGGTATATCCCTTTTCGTCTTGTGGATTTCCATTGGCTTGGGGCTCACCCTCAGCTGGAGCCTGTTCTAGCTCGATAAAGCTGATTTCAATGAGCCGGCTCAGCATCTCTCTGGAAAACTCTTTGAGTGAAGGCTGAATGACGTTTCTTTCTAATTTATCTTTTTCCATCGCCTTTTATTTTTTTAAGTATAGATAATATGCAGAATAATCCTTGAACAGCGCAGGAATCGTTGCGCATTTCAGGCGGCATCCGTATCTAAGCAGGCTACGGTGCAAGTGATAGAAAGCACTTACTCCAGCTTTATCATTATCATGGACCATCACCAAATCAAATCCAGATAATTTATCTAGTTCCGTTTCCGGGATAGTCGTTGCACTTTGAATGGCAACAGCAGGATATCCGGCCGATAGCATAGCCAGACAGTCAGTAATTCCCTCCATTATATATAATTTGTTTCCTTCTTGCAACTTAGCTAGTAAAACCATATTGTAAAGCTGTTTACGTGAATTGCACAGCATCTTGAACCGAGGTATATTTTCGTTTGTGCCCAAGTAGCGAGATTGTAAAGCCACCAGTTTGCCTGTTCTGTCAAAATACGGTATCAGTAACGAAGGAATATTGATGGTTAATTGTATCTTGTTGTTATCTCTTTTTAACACTTTACATTTAATTAAACGCTCTTCATCAAAGGTATTCATTAGAATCTCTTTCATTTTTGTCGAATCTTCTACCGATTTGATTTTCATCTTTTCCACCACTTGAGCCGACAGTTTCCTTTCCGTAAAAAGAAACTCCTTTCCTTTGGCTTCCAAATCAGCTAGGTTTATGATGGCCGAAGCCACGTCACCATCAAAATCAGGCCTACTTCCTTCCCTGTCGATAACAAGAGTTCTTCTGTGTCTGAGTTTAGGTCTCTTTTTTGTATTTTTCAGGTTAGTTGAAGGCATGTAAATATGGTATTGTTCGCAAAGCCACGTACATGCCTCTACAAACGAAAGATTACATTTTTCTTCCACCAGAGAGATAGCATCTCCACCTTTATCGCAAGCAAAACATTTCCATAAATTGTTCTTAAAGGCAAGGCTGGGCCTTTTGTCCTGATGCATAAAGCAATGAGCCTGATGCATATTGACTTCCAATCCTAGTCTTCTAGCCACATCCTCACAATTCAGTTCGTGCAGTTTTTTTATTGTTTCAGGAGAAATCATAGAAAACTTTTGATTTTAAAATTATATAGATATATATCATTTTTTCTTTAAATTGAGACATCCTTTCAGCGTGGACCTTTTTAGTTAATCACACATAACCCTTTATTTGATAATTTCTATATTTAACGTAAGTTCGATATAAACGAATAAATATTTCATTGAAAATTAGGAATATAACAACAAAAAGTGTTAAATCTATAGTACTCAATTATAACATTTAAACGATTACTGTTATGTTCTCAAAATTTAAAATTACAGAATTTTTTTGTATGGCCGATAATTTTTGCAAGGAATTTGTATTGCAGCAGGGAAAATATATGATTGAAGACAAGAGGGCCAGGCATCGTACCAAGAATACAGAGACTTATGGAGAAAATGAAAATGGCCATTAGGGTAGTCGCAATTCCCATATTATATAAGCGAAGTCGCATTCTCCATTCTACGAGAAACCTGTTATATGGCATGCTAAACAATTCATAATTTATGGATTGTGCAATAGATTCAGGTTGTGTACCTTATTGTGAAGCATGAACTGTTTTAGATTGGGCCTCTATTTCAGATTTTGGTTCTGTGCTATTGTTCATGATTTATTGATATTTGTAGGTAGCTTAGAGCCTGTTTAAATTTTCCAATAAAGTAATTCTATCAGGCTTCCTTTGAGCCCTCTTCTGGTCTTTTTCCTCGCTTTCATGCGTCAGATAGCCCGCTATCTTCCTTATGAAATCAAGAAAAAATCCTCGAAAGAGAATCTCAAATCAAGCCCGAGCAAAATTTAAACAGGCTCTTATATTTTAACATTATCTATCCCCTCCGGTTATTCAGGTATTATTACACCATCTTCTTGAAGCTGCAGGGAAGTGTTTCATAAAGTGTGTCCGAGGTAAATTTACCCTAGGAGTGATGTACAAATTTAATTTTTGGCAATTATATACTATTTTACACAACAAAATAAGAGTGCAACCGCTGTTATTGTTGTTGTGGTTACAAATATACTAATTTAGTCAATTACACCTTATTTATATTACTGTAAAAAAAATAATTGGTTCATATAGTTATATAATATGAAATATTTAATATATTTGCACTTGAATATACAAATAAGATTGGATATATCCAATCGTTGTACTGACATATAAAATAGCTCAATCGCCTTCTGAATCACCACCTCGGAAATAAAACGAGCTATAAATGAACCAATACATATTGGGTGAGTTGAAACCTTATAGGCGTAGACTTCCCCATAATGTATTGTGGCTTGTGGTGAGCCAAGAAGGCGTATGGGCGATAGTCTGCGCTTCCTTGTATACTTGTAATGCGTGGTTATTGCTGAAATTAGTGGAGCTTTATTTTTAGTATTAACCATAAAAATTCAAGTTTATGAAAAAGTTATTAAGTATGACGATGTTACTTACAGTAATGTTTCTAACGTTTTCCGCATGTTCAAATGACGATGATGATGTTGCCACAACTTATACACTCTCTTTTGATGTGCACTCTAACCTTTCTAGTACCGTCCGTTTATTTGAGTATAATGATAATGGGGATAAGATTGGTAATAAATCAATAGAATGCAAAGCAGGAGATATACATACATTTACTGCTGATCCAGAAACATATAAAGTAAAAGTTTATTTATCAATAGGGAATATCATAGGTAAATGGGTTCAACAAGTATTCATACTAAAAAAAGGAGGGGATACAAAAATATCCATTGATGATAAAACTTTAATAGGGCCAAATGAACCCTAATTATAAGAAAGGCCGGAGTTGTTACTCTGGCCATATATTTCAATTTTCTTCAAATCCTATAATCTTGTCTATGCCTTTGTCGAAGTCATCATTAGATTTACTTTTAACTTCATTAATATCCTCATTAAACTCTAACTCTAATTGAATAGGTTTAGCATTATATTTCCTCTCAAACAGTTCATTAAATTCTGATTTGGATTTAGAAATAGACATTAATGTGGTAACTTCTATAATCTGTTTTTTCAGGTGTTCTCTACCTATTTCTGGTGTTAATGATTGATGCCATTTGTATTTCCAATTTCCTTTATCCGTTTTTCCCGTTTTCTCCTTAATTTTGTCAACAACTCCATCAGGTAATAAATCATAAATATACTTAGTTGTTAATTTACCAATAAAAGATGGCTTGTTTTTAATGTATTTAGGTATAAAAGGTAGCCCCCATAATCTATACACTTCTCTATAAAAATCATCTGTAAAGGTTAATTGCCATTTCAAAATTTCTTCAGAAATATAAGCACTAAGGATTTTTTGCAATTCAAAATGTTCTCGTTCATTTTGATACCCAGTAGCTTCATCAATAAGGGCAATTATACCAATCTTAGCAAATGAAGATAATAAAATTTCGCATTGATTAGCAACTATTTGTTGTCTTTCTGTCATTTTGACTCCACTGCGCCTAGCTCTTAAAATAGCCTCACAAATATCGGTCAAAACAGTAGCCTCATAACCATTAATTCGCTGTTTACCTTTAAAGCATATAATTGGATCAAAATGTGCCGCGTCTTTATTGCTGAAAATGAAAGGTTTAAGTATTGAATTTGATAGGAACTGTGGCAATTTTGTGCCGCTTATATTCCCATCAACTACTTTTAATATTTCTTGCATTTTCCTTCCTGATAGAACTCTTGTCCCATCTTCTAATACATAACATGGCAATTTGTTTTCACCAAGATTTAAAGTTCCTTCGTATTTTATTTGATTATCCATATACTAATTCTTTGTAAGTTAATCTACATTCAATATTCTGCAAAAATAAATCAAATCTTTCTTTATCAGATAAAGAGCGAGTGTTAAAACGATACACACACTCGTCAATATAACGTTGCATGTGTTGTTTAGACCAATGGTAGTATATACCCATAATACTTCTTTTCACTAAAGCCCAAAATCCTTCGATGTGATTTGTTGTCAGATCACCACTACCATAAAATCCTGCTCCATGATTTACATTTCTATGGTTGTAGTAAATATTAGCCCCATCACTATAATTCCATTCGTCTGTATAAAGATTACTACCTTCTTTCACGTAATTATGAATAACAGAGAAAAGGGTATTTGATTTTGTGTCAGAAACAACTTTAGCAATAACCCTACCATTACGTTGAATCATTCCGAATACAGGTATTTTATCTTTGAAACTTCTACCTTGACAAGCCTTTACTTTCTTGTCTGCATGACGATTTTTATTCTTCCCACCAATAAAAGTTTCATCTACCTCAATAGTACCACTCAATTTACCACCATCACTGTCATTATTGTCATCTTCATTTGACTTATCGTTTTCTATACCTAAAGCCTTTCTGATTCTGTGAAGCATAAACCATGCAGTTTTCTGAGTTACCCCAATATCTTTACTTAATTGTATTGAAGATATACCTTTTTTGTGGGATAATACAAGCCATATAGCCATAAACCAATAAATTAAAGGTAGGGAGGTTTTATGAAAAATAAGTTTAGTCTTAACATTAAAGTATTTTCCAGTGTTTTTACAACGATATTTATTATCTTTGCATTTGTAGACTTTGGAAGTAGGATCAAAAGGGGAAACGACCTTTACACCCCACCTTCTTTCTTCCAGATAATCTATACAGCGCTGTTCTGTTGGGAAAGCATCTTGTAAATCTTTTAATGATTTGAATCTACTATTAAACATAAGGCTTAGTTTTTAATTATGCCCCTAATATAGTAACTTTTTACACAAGATGCAAATATAATGCAGTGTTTTTACATAATTGGTGTAAATTAATATATAATTGCCTAATTTTTTATCTTGTATCAAAATCGTTGATTTTGTGATGATGCCGGACGAAAAAATGAGCTTTGTTGAGGAGTGGTGCGTTAGCAATATAAAGGTATCTGGGAGTCGTTATGCAAGTGTGTTTTTTACTACTTAGCAGACACACTTTTGGGAGCAGTATCCAATCGCAAAATTACAACTAGACTATATAAAGTAAGAATTAACTGAAGTACATCTTGAGTACATATTATAACAACATGAGGGTGCATCAAAATGTACATTTTGAAGTGCACCCTCTTTCCAATAAATAGAACCGGATGTCAGAACGCTTCTTTTCGGTTCTTTTCCAGCAGTTGTACGATATCGCTTTCCCGGTATAGGATTTTTCCTCCTATCTGGTAATAAGGCAATATGCCGCTGCTTCTGTAGTCCAGCAGCGTACGCTTGCTCAGCTTGAGCTTTCCGGCTAGTTCCGTATCTGTCAGATAGTTTTCCCCGTCCAATAAGTGCCGGTTGTCCATTGGCAAATGGTCGATGAGGTCCGATACCCTTTTCATTTCATCGAAGAAATGAAGCACTTCCTTGTCTGATTTGGTGATGATTGTTCCCATAAAATGTTCTTTTTGGTTTGAAACAAAGATATCCGCATTCCCATGCCGCTGCAAACCGTCGGAGCTTGTTGTCACCAGATATCATCAAATGTCTTCAGGTTTCATCGGACCGGATTCCGACTTCCAGTCCTTCAGCTTGTTCTTTAATACCTTCATATCCTCCGTGACTTTCCTATACGTGATTCTGGCATAGGCTTGTGTAACCCTCAAATTGGTATGTCCGAGCATTTTGGAAAGTGTTTCTATCGGAAGTCCGTTTTCCAGACAGACAGTCACGGCAAACGTGTGCCGGGCCACATGAAATGTCACCCTTTTTCTGATATGGCAGATGTCGGCAAGTTCTTTAAGGTAGGCATTGCTTTTCTGGTTCGAGATGGTCGGGAACAGGTATTCCGACTCACCTTTCCCGATGTAGAGGCTGACCATTTTCCTGGCCTGGGGAAGAAGTGGAATAAATGCGGGGTGATTGGTCTTGGTCCTGTACAGATGGATATACATTCCTTTGTCAGAATCTGAAATGATTTGATCCTTTCTCAACCGACAGATGTCTGAGTAGGCGATGCCTGTGAAGCAACTGAAGATGAATATGTCACGGATGGAAGCCAGTCTGGGAATATCCAGTCGCTTGTTCATTATCCTTATTATTTCTTGCTTGTTCAGGTATTGTTTCTGGCTTTCCTCCTTCTTTATTCGGTAGGTTGAGAACGGATTGGTCAGGATAATTCCGCACCGGTATGCCCATAGGATTCCTTTTCTTACCATACTCATCATCTTGGCTGTTGTATTGATTGACAGCCTGCAGTCAGTTCTGAAGAACAGCTCCAGTTTGTGTATCATCTGCCAGTCGAATTGTTCCAATGCCATATCTTGCCTGCCCATCTTCTTGCAGAACTCTTCAAGCCGTCTGTAGACCAGTTTATGCCTGTTGGAATGGGACATACTGATTTGTCCGGCATGTGCCAGCCTGTCCGCATCTTTCACCTGTTTGTCAAATACCTTCAGGAGAGAAAGCGGATTGGATCCTGTTGCCATGAAGCGTTGTTTCAGCATGCTTGCTGTAAGCTGCTTTCCTTCCAGTTGGGCCTGTCGGTAATAGTGGAGTAACGTGGAACTTACATTGTCCAGATATGCATTGATGTCGTGTGCTTCCGGGTTCATGGCAGAAACACGTCTGTTCTGCTTGTCCCAATGTTCCTGCAAGATGGAAGTCTTCAGGCTTACATCTGCAGCCTTGTTGTCGACTATGATGCGGAGCATGATTGTTGACTTGCTGTCTTTTTGAAGCTTTCTACGCTTCAGATAAAAGTAAATGGAAAAACTATGTCTCATAAGAATAAATATTAATTGTGTCCATATCACAGACGGATGCATAGGACACGGATAAGACATAGATTATGGTTCTGAATGGAATGTAATATATTGATTATTAATAGCCTTGGATAAAACGCAACAGGAGAAGAAAATAAAGTAAATGCGTGATTTTCAGATATTTGTTAAGGTCATAGGAAAAGGTTCAAATCCGCCTGGGGCCCGAACCCAGAGCCCCAAGCTGCCTAGGACTAATTGGATTGTGTGTAATGTACTTATTATCAGGTGTTTGTATCTGTATAGTTCGGCACTGCTTACAAAAATAGGTTCAGTTCTTACTTAATTTGCTAGTGAACCTTGTAGGATATTAATATTCAATCAGATACATCAGACTGCTAAGTGTGGACTTTTCAAATAACCACCTCTTTCCATCTGCATCATAGAAGAATTTAACGTTACGGAGGTAGTGTTCTCTGGCTCGCCGGAACAGACAGGAAAAGTCGGTTATTTTCGTCTCTTTTGGGAGTTCTTACATTCCGCAGTTTGGGCATATCCGTTCACATAAATACGGGCTTCTTCACGGAATCTTTCACGTTCCGGTGTCCCAGGTTTACCGAACTGGACATCCATAAAATCATCGATGTTTGTTAGACCGTTTTCTTTTAAAATCTCTTTTTTTGTCTTCATGTTCCAAAGATAGATTTCTTTCTGGAAAAGGACAAGTTTTATGGTGTAAAATTGTGAAGAACGGTGTTATAAACTTCTATGATAGTACAGTAACTTGGTGTCAAAGATTTGTTTCACAGGATGAGTATGGAATTGAATATTGATATATTACCATTAGTATCCTTACCTAATGTAGACTTCATATAGAATTAGCTTAGATTCTCTATAACATTCCAATTTGTCTTCCTATGAAATGATAAAAGGAATTAGTTATTTTTAAATATATTCTTTATTTTTGCAATTATAGGAAACCGTTTTATCTAATTAATAAAGCATTTATTATGGAAAACAAGAATATTTGTATCGATCTTAACAAAGTCATTAAAGGTGATGTCATTTATTATCCTATCAATGAATTAATCCATAGAGAGCAAATTATGAGAGTGGGTAATATTTTACTTGGACGAATGAAAGAAGCGGAAGAATACACACCGGGAAGAAATGGAGAATTTAAACATCAAACAGACATTATTTCTGTCTTCGCTCGCAGAGGAGCAGGAAAAACAACATTTGTACAATCCCTTATTAAGTTAATACAATATAGCAATGAAGAACCGTTTAGTACACTTGGGAAAGACCTGTATTGTCTGGAACTTTTGGATCCCAACAATACAGAAAGGAAAGAAAACTTGACAATAAGGCTTATTGCACAGATTCATCATGTTTTCCAAAAAGCAGCAGATAACATAAGACATCAACAATCTGAGAATTATGAAAGAGTGTATAATGATCGGGAACGTCTGATTGAAAATTTTGACAGAGCTACACAAGATTTGTATAAGACATTACCAGTATTGGATGGTATTGGTGATCCTTGTTTGTATTCAAACTGGGATGACTCAGTTTACCTTTCCGATAGATTTATGGAACTAACAATTAACGCTAGTAAACTTGAAAAGTGTTTTCATTTATACCTTGATGCTGGTTTGCGGTTAATACAGAAGAAAGCTTTGCTTTTTGTTCTGGATGATTGTGATATAAAAATCAATAATACATTTCAGATATTGGAAATAATCCGCCTTTACTTTACGTCACCTCAAATTATAGTAATAATGACAGGAGACGCATCCTTATATGGTATGGCTATCCGAAAACATTTTTGGCAGTATTTTGAAAAGGAATTTCTGGATAAAGAAATGGCATTTTCATATAAGGAACATAAATTCAAGGAATACCAAAAAATGGTTAATCGTTTGGAGGCTCAGTATTTTCAGAAAATGATACGGGCAGAGTATCGAATTTTCTTAAATAATTTATATGATAAAATCCAATACGATAATCAGCCTGTTTATATTAAATATACAATAGATTCCAATGGAGAAGGGTCGATTGTGAAAGAGATAAAAGAATTGTATAATGAGGCATTTAATTTAGTAGGTATCTCTAGGAAAAATTATAAGATTTTTTCCGAATTTATGAATCACATGCTGGCACAGCCATTTAGAAATCAGATACGTTTTTTTATAGCTTATTATCATGCTCTTAATACTAAAGAAAATCAAACTTCAACTTTTGTTAGAGGAGTACTGAAAATATTTGAAGTTTACATAAATCAATACTCAGGGGACAGTAAATATCTGATGGGGCATAGTCCTGTTTATCCAGCTTGGATGTTGAAGTTTTTAGTAGAAAATAACTTGTTATTTACTGGTGCTTCTTTCCTCCCAGAAATAGAAGATGACAGTTTAAAGAATATAATTATTGCTTTATGTTTTTCATTCTATGAACAGGTAAAACATAATTCATTTATGATATTTGATTATTGGATACGAATATCTCTTACTCATCAATGGTTATCAGAAATAAAAGATAATAAAGAAAATATTAATGATTTTATAACTCAATCCTGTCTATATACTGATTGTGGATTGTCTAAAATATTAGGAAATATGTCCGTTCTTGCAATGAATAAGAATGGGACAGTAATACTTCCTGGCCTTTTCGAAACAAAAAAATCTTTAGTTGGAAAATCTGATAACTTGAATAAGCTATTAATTCAATTGCTCCAACTACAAATACAGACAAACAACGGAAATGTTATGAATATATTCTCTGTTTATCGTATATTTGCTTTTTTAGGAGAATTGCTTAGGGATGCTAATGATGTAAAAAAGGAATTAACTAACTCTATTGAAAGACAACTTGATTCACACTGGGATCTGTTAAAAAAGAATTCACAGATAAGGCTATACATCGGAAATCAAAATAAAGAGGAAATAACAGAGATACATAATATTGAAGATGTATGGTTAGAAAATCTAACATCTAATATCTCTATAGAAAATGAAAACGGTTTAAATTCTTTAATTCTTTTTTATAAACACGTATTTGAGTGGGAAAGAATAAGCTTTGATAATGAACTAGTTATACAGCCCTATTGGATTGATCATATATTTACACGTTTTTACCATACTATTCATCATTTTAATTCAAAAATTAAATTAAATGATTACATAAATAATTCGATACTAGCTTTTTGGAATGCATTAATTGTAGAAGGATTTTATGCAGATAATAGCTCAAATCGAATTCAAAATGACCAAAATGGAGATATTAGAGAGATTTTTTTCAAAAATTATCTATCTTATCTATTTAGATATAAAAACGAGAAATCATCAAGGTTCTTGGAACAAGATTTATTACTTCAATGGTTATTGTATTGTCCGATATTGCATAAATATATTAATCCCTTGATTAGTAAATTTATAATAATAGCTCGTTTGCATCTTGAAGGGTTAAAAGAAAATGATGATTATGAAAAAGAGTTTATTGAACTTTTAATGAATAGTAAAAATACTAATAATAAGTTCAGCAATGAAAAATTATTTAGCGAAAATGACTTAATAGCATTATACATGAATAAAATATGTATGCCTCAAAACGAAACTGAAATAAGTTATGATAAAAAAGAATTACTGAGTTCTTTAATTGATTATTACAATCTTTATGATAATAGTCAGATATACGAGTTATTAAAAGTATTTAGTATAGAACAAGAGAAATAAAATGCAAATAGATATACCGTTTTTTGCTTATATATTAAGGGATACATATACTTTGTCCAATTATGATTCAGGTAAGGTTACTCCATTAAGTGAAATAAGGCGCAGATTATTAGACTCTTCCAGATCTTTTAATCCTTATCTGCCGGACTATATTTATGAGAACCGTTATCGTCATGAAAATGAAGTTCCTGATAAATCTTATATAGAGAATTTAGGGAGTTTCATTACTAATGGTTTTGTTTCATTGGCAAACAAATACTTATATAAGGTGAATGGAAACTTATATATACAGAAGGAAAAATTAGAAGAGTGGATGGCAGTAATGCAACTATGTCCGCCGCTTTTAATTTGTGCTGCATATTATTTAAACGACTTTAGGAATAGAAGCTCAAATTCTTCCTTTTTCCGGCAAGTCTTAATACCTCAATTTAGTTCCTCTGCCATGCGTATTCCCTATGTATTTGAGTTGGATAATTGGATAAATGATGGTAAAGGGCTCATGGATTTACATGTTCATTTAAATGGAACGACTGAAACTGATATGTTATGGTGGTCACAAATCGGACAAGTAGATAAATGGATTGCATCTTTAAGAGACTCATTAGTGAAAGAAAGGGTACGAAGCCAATATGAACAATTATACATTGAACAGGAACAATTTATTAAACAGCTTCGTCTGGCATTAAATATTATCAAGAAATTGGTAAGAATTATAAACAAAGATTACAAGCTGTTCAAAAATGATTGGGATTACTATATAGACAATGGGAATACTCCAGTATTAGCCAAAGGCGCTTATTTTTATTTGGCGCTTTTTGATAAGATTCAAAATGAAGGCAACCTGAATATTGCCTGTAAATTTCATCATCTCATTCTGATATTGGGAAATCTCCATAAACTACTTGTACAACAGAAAAATCAAAAAGGTTTTACTCAATTTGGGGTTATTCCTGATAATGACTTACGCTGGTCACATGAATCGAAGGAGTATCTTAAACGTTTACGGCAAATAATATCAGATAATCAATTTTGCTTTATAGATTATTTGGAAGGACGTTTTTCACCTAGTAGCCAATCAAATGATAACCTTAAAATAATTAAGAAAATAAATGATGATTTTGAAAAGCTTTGTAAGGAAATTAGCTCAAACAGAAAAAAAGTAGAACTTTCTTTAATAGCACATTTCATCAAGAAAATGGATAAAAATCCTTATAGCCACTTTGAACGGCATAGTGAATTACGCAGGGAAATTTCTCAAAAGAGTCATAGTTTACTAAATGTAGTTCAACGGATAAAACACAATAAGTGGGATGTCCAAATAAAAGGTATAGATGCAGCTTCCAATGAAATGAGCGCTGGCCCCGAAGTTTTTTCACCGGCCTTTAGATATATGCGTAATCATTGGACGGGAAATGAAGATCTTAGGATAACATTTCATGCGGGCGAAGATTTTGTTCATCTGCTGAGTGGACTGCGAATGATAGTAGAAGCAGAAGAATTTCTTGAAATGAGACAAGGTGACAGAATCGGACATGGAACAGCTGCGGGTATTTCTCCGGCTCTATGGATGGAACGAGTAGGTGATAATGTACACATCAGTCAAGGCGAATGGATGGATGACCTGCTGGTTACTTATTACCTGATATCTTCAGAATACAATCCATACATTTCCTTGAAGTCTTTATTGACTAAATTAAAAGATGAGATTGAAGATTTAGCTTTTAAAATATATCAAAAGCCAACATCAATTACAGTATTATTAGATAGCTGGAAGTGCAGAATGTATGATCCAAGGAGATATCTTTTAAACGATAGAACAGCAGAAAAAGACGAACAGCAGAAAGAATGTGTATGCAGAAGATTATTGTCAGACTATCATGTGAAAGATTTGTATTTTCAGTACCATTTCAACTCTTTAACAAAAAAACGATATAATAATATGATTTCAGTATCAATAGATAAAGGAATCTTTTCTGTGGAGGATTTTATACATATACAAGACTTAGTATTATATAAACTAGCCAGAAAAGGTATAGCTTTGGAGAGTCCTATAACCAGTAATCTTAATATTAGTTTTTACAAAGAATTAAAGGAACATCATTTAGAACGCTGGTTAAAGGGACATTCCGCAGATGGTAAGATTCCAATGCCAGCAGTAGTTATCGGAAGTGATGATCTAGGAATTTTCATGACCAACATCTTTATAGAGTATGCTCGTATAATGAAGTATCTTGAAGAAAAAGGATATAATATAACAGAAAGAATGCATAAAATTGAGGAGTTGTCTCAAATTTCAAAATATTATAGATTTTAAATAACAGATAATTGAATATTAAAATGGAAAATCCGTTTTCAAGTATGAGTTTTCAGAAAATTATTGACCGAATAGCCGATGCCTTCAGTGTTTTTGATTTCTCCTATATCATATCTGGAGGATTAACACTATTATTAGTGTATATGGATATAGTTATATTACATAGTAGGACCATTACACTTAAGAGTCCATTTTTAATTTTAGCTATTGGATTGTTTTTAGCATATGTTTGCGGACTTATTGTTTGGGTAATAGGGCGTTTCGTAAGACGTTGTTTTATAAACACAAGCAAAGACTTTAAAAAGGTGTATAATGAAACAAAAACTGCCCTAAATCTAGACACAATTATCTCAATAACAGAAGAAAAAGTAGCATATTCATATATGTGGAGTCGTTTGCAATGCGATAATAATACTCCTCAAATAGAAGAGAAATTAAAGTTCATCAATAGGTATTGGGTTATGCAAGCTTTATATGAAGGTTTAATAGGTTCAGGTATAATAGCAATACTTATACTCTCGGATTATTACATAATAAATCGCACTATTTTAAGTTGTTGCAATACATGGTGCATTATAGGCATATTTATATTTGTTGTATTTTTAATGTTTTGCTTTGCAAAAGAGGCTAGGAAGTATGCAAATACACAAATTGTAGATTTACTGACATTATACTATATTTATTATCATAGAAATGATAATAACGGAAAGGAAGAGATTGTGGTGATTGATGATGCTTCTTGAATAGAATCGATATGAATTTCAATAACGATATTATTATTATTAATAAATTGGATAGAATTAGCTTTTATACTTGATAATTCAATCGAAAATTCCTACCTTTACCCCGTTGGAACAAGGCAAATTCCTATCGGAAAAACATAGAAATGAAGCAGGTGCAGAGCTGGGTGCTTTTTCTGGAAGATTTTTATAACAAACTGAATTTCAGTATTGATTAAAGACTCCGCTAGTCCCGTACGCACCGCTTTCTTATGAAGCAAAATAAAAGAAAAGTCCTAAAGTATTATACTTTAGGACTTTTCTTTTTGCCCAACACCACACCTAAAAGCAGCGGAATAACGCAGTTGGCACTGGCTTATCCGTTGGATTTTTCGGGGAAGAAAAAAGTCCAACGATTTAGTTTTGTTTTCGCTGATTCTCAATATTTTGCATAGTCTGATTTGGAACAATACGATTTAACTTTGTACCACTAAAAATACAAGAAGTATGGGAGTTGAAAAAAGACGTAGTACACTGAGTGTGTTGTTTTACATCAAGCGACAGACGCTGCTGAAAAACGGGGAGGCTCCCGTCTGTATGCGTATCACCGTTGACAAGCGGAAAGCGGAGATTGTGAATTACATACGGTCCTATTGCAGAATCGAGGATTCGGGTATAAATATCCGTAAATCGTATACAAGCCGGCTTATTCAATCGTGGTAAATTTGCAATCAGAAAATGAACAATGAAAAAATAGAAGATTATGGATCGCAGAAATTTCTTAAGGACGGCATCGAGTTTTGCACTACTCGCAGCCGGAGCTACGACTGGTGTTTCCCGTGTGTTTGCCAAAACTCCTTCGTTCTCTTTGACGGGAAATCAGTCTGATGAAAATACACCGAATATGGGCGACACAATGGAGTATCGTAAACTCGGAGGATTGGATGTATCGGCCATCGGTCTGGGCTGCCTGCCGATGGTGGGTTATTACGGCGGGAAGTACGACAAAAAGGATATGATCGCTCTGATTCGCCGGGCATACGACAAAGGCGTCACTTTCTTCGATACGGCGGAGGTCTATGGCCCTTACACCAGCGAAGAGTGGGTCGGCGAGGCACTCGCACCGTTTCGCGACAAAGTGAAAATCGGGACGAAATTCGGCTTCGGCGTCGAGGAGAAGCAACCGACCGCCATCAACAGTCGTCCCGACCATATCCGCCGGGCAGTGGAAGGTTCGCTGAAACGCCTGCGCACCGACCATATTGACCTGCTGTATCAGCACCGTGTCGATCCGAAAGTGCCGATGGAGGATGTGGCCGGGACAGTTAAGGATTTGATGCAGGAGGGGAAAGTGCTGCATTGGGGACTATCGGAAGCGAGTGCGCGTTCCATCCGCCGGGCGCACACCGTCTGCCCGCTTTCGGCTGTACAGAGCGAGTATGCCATCTGGTGGCGGGAGCCGGAAACCAAAATCTTCCCGATGTTGGAAGAGTTCGGTATCGGCTTCGTGCCTTATTGTCCGCTGGGACGTGCGTTCCTCACGGGTGTAATCGACGAGAACAGCCGTTTCTACGAGGGCGACCGCCGCTGGAACTTGCCGCAGTTCACGCCCGAAGCCCTGAAGCACAATATGCCGCTCGTGGCTTTGGTGCGAAAATGGGCGGAACGGAAAAGGGTTACTCCGGCGCAGTTCGCCCTCGTGTGGATGTTGTCGCGCAAATCGTGGATCGCTCCTATACCCGGAACAACCACCCCGGCACATTTGGATGATTTGCTCGGTGCGGGAACTGTACGTCTCTCGGCTTGGGAAATGGAGGAGTTCGACCGCGAGTATACGAAAATAGACCTGATGGGGCATCGTGCCGACCCGTTCACCGAAAGTCAAATAGATAAATAAGGAAATCAATTATGGTAAAAACGATTTTGGGTGTTCTGTCGCTGCTTGTCATGTCGTCGTGCAGTACGGTCGTGAAGGAGAACACCGCTCAACCCGATATTATGGAAACGAACAAGAAAAATCTCGGAAACCTGTTGGCACTCTATCCCAAGCCGATGACGGTAGTCGGGGCAGAGGTCGAAGGGAAAGTAAACTGGCTCGTGGTGGGACACACGGGCGTTATCGACCATGACCGGATACTGGCCAGCATGAGCAAAAGCCACTACACCAACCAAGGTATCAAGCAATCGAAACGGCTTTCCGTCAATCTCGTGAGCCGTGAGATGTTGCCGAAGGCCGATTATGTAGGAAGCGTAAGCGGTGCGATGGTCGATAAGTCGGAAGTCTTCGCCTACCACACTGGCGAATACGGTACGCCCGTCATCGACGCATCGCCGCTCACGATGGAGTGCGAGGTGGTGGATATTTATGAAACCGAGGGTTTCGACAACTTCATTTGCGCGATAGTCAATACATACGCCGCTTCCGACGTGCTCGACAGCGACAGCAAACTCGACTATACGAAACTGAAACCCGTCTTGTTCGAGTTCCCTACCTACTCCTATCTTGCGACAGGAGAGATCATTGGCAAATGTCTGAATCTGGATAAGCAGCCGGGTATGTGCGCTAAAGAGCCGATGAGCGCTGATGGCATCGTGCGATTGTCGAAAATAGAGGTTTACCCGCAGTATCTTGACGAGTATATGAAATACGCAACTGAAGTGGGCGAAATCTCCCTGCGCACCGAACCGGGTGTGCTGACGATGTATGCGGTCGGCGAAAAGGAGAACCCCTGCAAGGTAATGATTCTCGAAACCTATGCAAGCCGCGAGGCTTACGAGAAGCATATCGCTTCGGAACATTTTCAGAAGTACAAGCAAGGGACACTGCATATGGTCAAGTCGTTGGTATTGTCCGACCAGAAGCCGCTCAATCCGGCCAACAAACTCAATAACTTCATGCAATAGATAATGTTTCTTATTCAGGTTATTGGAATGGATTCGGAGTGTATCTACAATCATGATTGAATATTTTGAAAAACTGATTATAAGGATATTAGGATATGGATTTCAAAGAATTGAATAACAGAGTAAAGATGCCGGTACAAGGCTTTGGTGTCTTTCAGATACCCGATGCCACCGAGTGCGAAAAAGTTGTTACCGATGCGCTTGCCGTAGGCTACCGACTCATCGACACCGCTTCGGTCTATGGCAACGAACGGGCGGTCGGTACGGCTATTCGGAAAAGCGGCATTCCGCGTGAAGAACTGTTCATCACGACCAAAGCATGGATTTCGGAAATGGGTTACGAACAGACATTGCAGGCATTCGAGGCTTCGCTCACCCGTTTGGGGCTGGATTACCTCGATCTCTATCTCATCCACATGCCTTTCGGTGATTATTACGGCGCATGGCGGGCTATGGAAGAACTCTATGCTCAAGGACGTGTACGGGCTATCGGAGTGTGCAATTTCGAACCGGACAGATTGTTGGATTTATGCCATAATACCAGAGTTATTCCGGCGGTAAATCAAATAGAGGCGCATCCTTATACTCCGCAAACCGAAGCGATACGAATTATGCAGGAACTCGGTGTACAAGCGGAGGCATGGGGACCTTTGGCCGAAGGACGGAACGGATTGTTCACGGACGATATTCTGATCGGCATCGGTCGCAAATACAATAAATCGGCAGCACAGGTCGTACTACGCTGGCACTTGCAGCACGGAATTGTCGCCATTCCCAAATCGGTACATCGCCAGCGGATGGAAGAGAATTTCAACATCGAGGATTTCATGCTGACACCGGAGGATATGACCGCAATCGCTTCCATGAATACGGGATACAATACGATTCTCGACCTACACGCTCCGGAAGAGGTGCAACGGCTCTATGATATCGAGTGCCCGGCATGACAGATATACTTAAAATCTCTTTTATACTCCCGTAATTCAAACGATTATGGGAGTTTTCATTTGTCGGGGATAATTCTACCTGCTAAAAAAGCATAATCCGTAATTTGGGTATAAATACCGAGGATTTATCTACCAAGCGTGTGGCGGAGACCGTCTATTTTTGCATCGGATAAAAAACAAATAAAAACAAAAGACTATGCCACACATTGCAGTAACGATGTTACCCGGCAGAGATCGGGAAACAAAACAAAAATTAGCCGAAAATTTGTGCAACACATTGATTGAAACCCTCGGAGTCGATGCCAAATTCGTATCTGTATCCGTCGAAGATGTGGAGATGAAAGAGTGGGAAAATTCAATGCGACGCATTCCGGCAGAAACAATCATTGTAAATCCCAATAAAAAATGAATATGAAAAAGTTATTATTGATTCCTTTGTTACTGCTGACCGTCCTGTCGATGGCGGCCTGTGGCGGAGGTGATGACGAACCGTTTAGACCCGGACAACCGGAAACTCCCGAACAACCGGGAGAAAAAGAGGATGGAGAACCAGAAACTCCCGATGTATCTTCTTTGAACGTAAATATTACTGTCGGCGACCGTACCGTTACCGCTACGATGGAAGACAATGCTGCCGCACGGGATTTCCTCTCTCGCCTGCCTCTTGAAATAACACTGAACGATTATAACAACATGACGGAGAAGATTTTCTATCCTGATCCGGCTCTGACAACCGAAGGCGTCACACGAGGCTGTGCCCCCACACCCGGAGATATAACAATCTATGCACCGTGGGGCAATGTAGCTATTTTCTGTAAGAGTTGGTCTCATAGTAACGCCCTGATTAAAATCGGTCGTATCGACGGGAACGGTATCGAAGTATTAAGTATAGCCGGAGATATACCCGTGAAGATTGAAAGGAGATAAGACGCATGACAACAGATGCATTCAAAGAATATGTCAAGACTTGTAGGGCACTCGATACAGAGGAGATACACCGCTTTATGGACGATATGAGCAACGAAGCCCGGCGCATTACTTTCCGGCTGAATACAGCATACCACACACAGGACGAAGTACGCGGATTACTTTCCGAGCTATTCGGTTACGAGGTACCGGAATCGCTCCGGGTATTTCCACCGTTCTATGCCGATTTCGGTAAAAATATCACCGTCGGCGAAGGGGTGTTCATCCATGCCTGCTGTCATTTTCAGGATCATGGCGGAGTGATAATTGGTGACGGATGCCAGATAGGACATAACGTGGTCTTTGCCACACTCAATCACGGTTTGGCTCCGGAAGAACGTCATACGACCTATCCTGCACCCATCGTGTTGGGTAAGAACGTATGGATAGGTTCCAATGCAACGATTCTGCAAGGCGTAACCATCGGCGACAATGTCGTCATCGGGGCCGGAGCGGTTGTAACAAGAGATTTGGAAGCAAATACGGTAGCAGCTGGTGTTCCCGCCCAATTCATTAAATCTATAGTACTATAACATGAACCATCCTCTGTTAGATAAACTTTATAACAAAGCAAATTGAGCCTTGAAGCAAAGTGGTCATAAAGGGCGCTTCGTACTTTTGCGCTGTTATAAGTCGAATATGAATAATAATTAAAAATAAGGAAAGTATGAAAGTAATATCAAATGCAGAATTCGGAGGTGAAAGACCTTTGTTCGAATCACATGACTTACGTTTGGAAAATGTAATCATCCGTGCCGGAGAGTCGGCCATCAAGGAGTGCAGCAACATCGAAGCCGTTGATTGCCGGTTCGAGGGGAATTATCCTTTCTGGCATGTGCATGGTTTCGTTATCGACCGTTGTTTCTTCGATGTCGGAGGACGTTCGGCGCTATGGTACTCCGACCATCTGAAAATGACGAATACACGCATTGATGCGCCCAAGATGTTCCGCGAGATGCACGATATCGAAATCGAGAACGTGGAGATAAACGATGCCGATGAAGTGTTTTGGCGTTGCCGGAATCTGAATATCAAAAATCTGAAACTGCATGGCGGCACTTATCCCTTCATGTTCAGCAGCAATATCCGCATCGACGGATTGGAAAGTGACAGTAAATACGTTTTCCAGTACGTGAAAGATGTGGAGATTCATAATGCCAAAATCACCACGAAAGATGCTTTCTGGGAGGTGGAGAACGTGACGATCTACGATTCGGAACTCAACGGCGAATACTTGGGCTGGCATTCGCACAATCTCCGGTTGGTGAACTGTCACATTACCGGCGAACAGCCGCTCTGCTATGCCCACGACCTCGTGTTGGAGACTTGCACGTTCGGCCCCGACTGTGACCGGGCTTTCGAGTACAGTTCGGTGCAGGCCACCATCAAAGGTGCGATAGGCGGAGTAAAGAATCCGCGAACAGGTTGTATCACCGCCGAGAGCTACGGAGAGATTATCCTTGACGAGAATATCAAGGCTCCCGCCGATTGCAAGCTGAGACTCTGGGATGAGAAAACTTGTTTTACCGATTGACGTACTTGCGAATAATTTAATGGGAATAGGAAAGGGAAAGACTGATTATCTGTTATCGCTTATCCGCGAAGGGAAACAAATGACGCTGGGGCAGCAGTTACGCCTGACTGCATACCTCAGCGTCCCGGCCATTATGGCTCAGATATCTTCTATCGCCATGCAGTACATCGATGCCTCGATGGTGGGCAGCCTCGGTGCGAATGCCGCTGCTTCCATCGGATTGGTCTCGACCACAACTTGGCTGTTCTGGGGGGTGTGTGCAGCCGCTGCGACGGGATTTTCCGTGCAGGTGGCACATCGTATCGGAGCCGGGGATTTCGTGGAAGCCAAAAAGATACTCCGTCAAGCAGTTACTGCCACGCTTGTTTTCAGTTCGCTGTTGGCTGTTGGCGGTATTTGTATCAGCGGTATGCTTCCTCTCTGGTTGGGTGGAGACGAGGCGATATGGAACGATTCGTCCCTCTACTTCAGAATATTCGCACTATTCCTGCCTGCCTTGCAGTTGAACTTTCTTGCAGGAGGCATGTTGCGTTGCAGTGGGAATATGCGCGTGCCCGCCATGCTGAATATAATGATGTGCTTGCTGGATGTCGTGTTCAACTTCTTCCTGATCTTTCCGACGAGGCATGTGGAGTGGTTCGGAGTAGTATTTACCGCTCCCGGTGTAGGTCTGGGTGTGAAAGGTGCTATATTGGGAACGGTATTGGCCGAACTCGTTACCGCCGGAGGAATGATGTGGTATCTATGCCGCCGCTCGCCCATGCTGAAGTTCGTCGGAGAACGGGGAAGTTTTCTACCCAAACGGGAGACATTGCGTAAGTCTTTCCGTATTTCGTTACCGATGGGATTCGAACACATGGCCATTTGTGGAGCGCAGATCGCAACGACGGTGGTTGTCGCACCGCTCGGCATCGTTGCCATTGCTGCCAACTCGTTCGCCATTATTGCCGAAAGCCTTTGCTATATGCCCGGCTACGGCATCTCGGAGGCTGCCACGACGTTGGTCGGTCAGAGCCTTGGAGCGAACCGTATCCGGTTGCTCCGTCGTTTTGCCAATATTACCGTCTGGTCGGGAATGCTGATTATGGGTGTTATGGGAGCGTTGATATATGTGGCGGCTCCGCAAATCATCGGAGTGATGACTCCCGTGGAGGAAATCCGCACGTTGGGAATCGAGATTCTGCGGATAGAAGCCTTTGCAGAGCCGATGTTTGCGGCATCTATCGTTGCCTACGGTGTATTCGTAGGTGTGGGTAATACATTCGTACCCAGTCTGATGAACTTCGGCAGCATTTGGGGCGTGCGACTGACACTGGCGGCATGGCTTGCTCCCACGATGGGACTACGCGGCGTGTGGCTTGCCATGTGCATCGAGCTTTGTTTCCGGGGAGTAATCTTCCTCGCGAGACTTTGGGGCAGTAACTGGATTTATAAATTACGAATAAATAGATAAGTTATGAAATACGATTTCGATACGATTATCCCGCGTCGCGGGACGAACTCTTACAAATGGGACACTCCTGAGGAGGAAAATGTGCTGCCCATGTGGGTGGCGGATATGGATTTCCGTACTGCACCGACCATTGTAGAAGCCTTGCAAAGGCGGGTTGCACACGGCATTTTCGGTTATACCAAAGTACCCGAAACCTATTACGATGCAGTCGTCCGGTGGTTCGAGAACCGTCATCGTTGGCGGATAGATCCCCGGTGGATTATCTATACAAGCGGTGTCGTACCGGCTCTGTCGGCCATTATCAAAGCCCTGACCGTACCGGGCGACAAGGTAATCGTCCAGACTCCGGCATACAACTGCTTCTATTCGTCGATTCGCAACGACGGATGCGAACTGTCGGCCAATAACCTCATTTACCGAGATGGTCGCTACTCAATCGACTTCGACGACCTCGAAGCAAAGGTGGCTGATCCGAAGGCGAAAATCCTATTACTATGTAATCCTCACAATCCGGTCGGACGGGTCTGGACGCCGGAAGAGCTGCGGCATATCGGAGACATCTGTTTGCGCAACGGAGTGTTTGTTGTGGCAGATGAAATTCATTGCGAACTGACCTATGAGGGGTATGACTATACTCCTTTTGCTTCCCTGTCTAAACGCTTCCAACAAAATTCCGTGACTTGCGTTTCACCGAGTAAGGCATTCAATCTTGCCGGACTGCAAATTGCCAATATCATTGCGGCCGATGATGATGTACGTCGTCGTATTGACCGCGCCATCAACATCAATGAAGTGTGCGATGTCAACCCGTTCGGCGTAATCGCTACAATCGCCTCTTATAACGAGGGTGGAGAGTGGCTCGATGCTTTGCGCAAATACTTGCGTAGGAATTACGAATATCTCTGCCACTTTTTTGAGCAGCGGTTACCGCAATATCCCGTGTTACCACTCGAAGGAACTTACTTAGTATGGATAGACTGCCGAGCACTCGGTATCGGTTCGGATGCTACGACCTTGCGCCTGCAAGAGGAACAAAAACTGATGATCAATTCAGGTACGATGTACGGACCCGGCGGCGAGGGATTTATCCGTCTGAATATTGCTTGCCCCCGAACACTGCTTGTTGAAGGGTTGGAGCGGATGGCCCGTGTGCTGGAACAAAATGAAGAATAAACCGGCAATGAGATAAAAAATCACGTTATCAAAGAATAAAGAAAAAGTAAATATGAAGAAAGAAGTAATGATATTGACCGGTGCCGGTCAGATAGGAATGGCGATAGCCCGCCGTATGGGATATGGGAAAAAGATCGTTGTCGGAGACCTGAACCCGGAGAGTACCGAGGCTGTTTGCCGTATATTGAATGAGGCGGGATTTGATGCAGTACCCGTCGAAATGAATCTCTCTTCAAGGGAGTCCATTTTGAACTTGATTGCGGTTGCACGGAAACATGGTGAAATTTCAATGCTCGTCAATACGGCGGGCGTATCACCGAGTCAGGCTTCCATCGAAACGATTCTGAAAGTCGATCTGTACGGAACGGCTGTCCTGCTCGAAGAAGTTGGGAAGGTTATTAAAGAAAACGGTGTCGGGGTAACGATTTCCAGCCAGTCAGGGCATCGGATGCCCGCACTGACCATCGAGGAGGATATGCTACTGGCCACGACTCCTGCCGAAGAATTGCTCTCGCTCGACATGCTGCAACCGGATAGTATCAAGGATACGTTACACGCTTACCAGATGGCCAAGCGTTGTAACGTGAAACGTGTAATGGCCGAAGCTGTGAAATGGGGCGAGCGCGGGGCAAGAATCAACTCCATTTCACCTGGTATCATTGTAACTCCCTTGGCTATCGACGAGTTCAACGGGCAGCGAGGTGATTTTTACAAAAACATGTTCGCCAAATGTCCGGCAGGACGCCCCGGAACCGCGGACGAGGTTGCCAATGTTGCCGAACTACTTATGAGCGACAGAGGGGCATTTATCACGGGAGCGGACTTTCTGATCGACGGCGGTGCTACGGCATCGTACTTTTATGGCCCGTTGAAACCGTAATGTGTTGTACTGTAGTCTGTAAGGTAACAGCTGCTATACGAGGTCAAGCGTACAAAAATATTTTATCCGTTTTGCAAATTTGAGCCTTACAACAAAAACTTTATGGTTGGAATGCGTTATATTTGCGAAAATTAAAGACTGACAATATGGAACGATTAGATGTATTCGATTGCTCGAACGTGCTTATAGCGAGTTATTTCACCGATGACCGGGGATGCGCCCACGAAAACAGGGAGCATACGCTTATTTATTTGTGCTCCGGTGAGTTGGAGATAGAGGAACGTGGTAAGAAAACCGTGTTGCATCCGGGGGATTGTGCTTTCATGCGGCGCGATAACCGGATGTGGTTGCAGAAAAAGGTAGAGGACGGAAAGCCTTACCGTTCTGTCGTACTGAAGTTCTCAAGACCGTTTCTAAGAGAATTTTACCAGACGCTTAACCGGCAACAGATTCCGAACGACTCCGAACGTGAGAAGGTAAGCCTGCGCGTGTTGCCCAGTAACAGGCTTGATATCCGTTCGCTGTTCGAATCGGTCATACCCTATTTCGATGCAGGCGAAAAACCGTCCGAAGACGTACTGAAGCTGAAAATGGTAGAAGGGATATATGTACTGCTTAATACAGACCGGAATCTCTATGCGTCGCTGTTCGACTTCGTGGAGCCGTGGAAAATCGACATTCTCGACTATCTGAACGAGAACTACATGTGTGATCTCTCTCTGGAGGAAATCGCCAGTTACACGGGACGCAGCCTGGCTACCTTCAAGCGGGACTTTGCCAAAGTCAGCAACCTGACACCGCAAAAGTGGATTATCAAACGTCGTCTGGAAGCCGCGCACGGCCTGATAAAATCAGGCAAGAAGAAAGTGACGGAAGCCTGCTTCGATGTGGGTTTCAAGAACCTGTCGCATTTCTCCAAGATATACAAGGAGGCTTATGGTGTCGCTCCTTCATGGTAAGATGAACTTCAGGACAAAACAGTTTGAGCCTTGCAGCAAAGCTGTTGTGGAATAATGCCCGTACTTTTGTATCGGAAACAGGAAAGACCTGTCGGTTGTCTTGGAAATGTCGAACTAAAAATCATATCGTATGAAAA
>OKVL01000055.1_pt1 | contig 117603 bp, 90 predicted proteins | sample 1606791 | NCBI WGS metagenome assembly OKVL01 (sample SAMN03281006, study PRJEB24777) | human gut metagenome | isolation source: fecal sample PR165 from 1 month old male Malay infant, vaginally delivered...
CAGTATTACTTTATAACTACTGTCTACTGATTACGTTTATAAACAAAAAAAGTGTCTAGATAAATCAGGAAAAGACACTTCATATATCATCTAAAAAACTGATTAATTGACATTTATAGTTTTTCTTGGTATAAAACAAAAGTTTTCCGCTATGGAAACATTTGTTTCCTCATGAGGAAACCTTAGTTTTGTGCTTACGAAACTTTAGTTTTCCCTAGGAGAAACTGTTTGCTCTTGTATGTTAATCTATTATCATGTATCTCTAATCTGAACGCACAAGTATTTAAATTAGAAAACGGCTTAGCTTTTTCGAAATTACAAACAAAAGGAGTCAAAGGTGCAAATATAGATTTATACCCCCATAAGTTAACGACTTATCAAATATCATTAGATATCGAGTATTTACAAACAAAACATTTCTATTTATCAAGTTCCATTGGTTACCTTGAAAAAGGAGGCAAATATACAGACATTGTAAATCAATCCATGAGTGAGAGACATATCAATCAGTATATAACAATACAAAACAAAGAAATTCTCAACATCCTCATCACTAATTTTTATGTTATTACTAAAATTACCGGATAGCAAACCTAGTACAGACTAAACAAACGACCATAAACCTTATATCCAGGCCATGATCATCGTTTAGCCTGCACAAACAGTAACGTTTAATAAATATAAGCGTAATTCCAAACCAAAGCATTCAAACTGGGATCCCATCGATTCCACTGACGCTCCAGCATATCATATTTAACTTGATATGCAGCCGTTTTCATATAGAATCTATTACCTGTTTGACCATCTACCGCACAACCTCGCAGTCCCCCACCAATTGAGTTCGGATCAAATCCACATTTTGGAGACTCTTTAGTTACTCCCAGGGTTCCGTCCGGAAGGGTCACCATTTTTCTAACAATATAGATATCACAAAAGTAATAACCAGTAGGAATATTTGTAGGTGATTTGTTGATAAGAACTTTTTTATTTTCTTCCACTAAGAATGTGTTATCATATCCTGTCACACTAAAAGTCTCACTCGTAGCCTTAGTCTCAATTAATGGGGATTGTTCTGATTCCATAAATTCACCCATAAGTTCAATAAACTGATTCCACGTAATTGCACCATTAGCTTCCGCACATTTCCTCAAATCTTCTTCACTCATGTTATCATAGTCAAGACCATCTCCTACGATAACCTCTTCTTGGTTAGAACAAGAAGACACAAAAAACAAAAACAAACATGATAAAATTAGAATCTTTTTCATACAAAAAACTATTTATAAATTAAACATTGAATAATCAAAGAAATTAAATATTACAAATCATCCTCACATTCAATTTTAGAAAAGAATAAAAAACTCTTCATAGATGTTGTCTCCTTCTACTCTTATTAAATAAGGTTTAAATAAAAGACCTTGCATGGAAATACAATAGCTCTGAGAAGTAGAAAGAGGTACAGACTCTTCATATACGAGCATCCCACTATCATCAACAATTTGTATAAACACATTGTCTAATGGCTTCATAAAATAGAACATGATTCCATCATTTACAATCTTCACTTCTACCGGATTAGGAGAAATAGAGCGCTCCTCTTCCTCATCACGCTCATTCTTATGCTCTCTTCCAGCCACCGTATGTGTCCATAAGCATACACAACTCAATAAAGTCAAAAATAAAAATCTTTTCATCCCATTCATTTTTTGACTGCAAAAGTATCCGATAAGGTTGGATTCGGGGCTAAAACACTGTTCGCTTTTTGTTCGCTTTTTGTTCGCAGAGTTGTATAAGGCTAAAGACCAGCGATTAATTCATCCAGTTCATTCGGGGTTCCATCCTCTCCCTTTATTTTTTTATAAAGCCGTTTACGGGATGAGGATACGGAGGGTTTGGAGCGACCCAAGATTTTTGCCATATCAGTTACCTTGACTGATATCTTTATCAAGTAACAAATCCGGAGTTCTATCAATGACATTCCCGAGTATAGCTGATATAGACGATTCGTAAAATTATTGTATGTCTTATCTAACTCCTTCCGTAAAGCATTCCAATCTTCTTCCCTGATTATCTGATCTGCCTCATTCGTGGAATGGAATTTCATATAGATATCCGAATGCCTTAAATCCGACTCTAACAAATCACGCTCGGTACGCCGCAACTGTATTTGTTCATTGGTCACTTGCAAAAGTTCTTTTCGCACATGAAGCAATGAATTTGTATCTTCATGGTCTTTAGATAGTAAGGTTCCCAATTCATTCAATTTCACGTTATTCGCTTCTACATATTGAAAACTTCTCTCATATTGTTCTTGCTTTTCCCGCTGAAGCGCCTCAAACTGCCTAGCCAACCGCTCTTTCTGCCGTTTCAGTCTATATATAAACAATAAGGTTATCGAAAGCCCCAATCCGAACAAGGATAATATCCGGTAAATACGAATCTGCATCCGGTCATTCTCGCCCTTTAGCCGTAAATTCTCAGTTTCCCGCTTTTGATAATTATATAAAGAGGTCATTTTACGGATTTCCTCCGAATCGGTTATCTTGCGGATGGAATCTTGCACTTGCTGGCCAAGACGGACATAGCGAATAGCCTCCCGATAATTCAACCGACGCTCATACAAAAGCGACAAGTATTCATAAATAGCGTCCTTCACATATAAATCAGGACTATCCAAGCATCTCCTTAAATAGTAGTCGGCAGAGTCCAATCTTCCCACCTCTAAATAAATATGTCCCAATGTAGAATAAGTGGGGTACATATTCCGGCCTACGGAATCTTTTAATGATTCAAACAAACATTCCAATGCCTTATCATACATTCCCAATTCCCGGTAAAGATCACCCTGCTCAGTCAATATACCGGAATATCGATGTCTATTTCCTGTTTCATTCGCTATAATTGCCGCTTTTTGAAAATAGAGAAGCGCACTGTCATTCTTATCGACCATATCATATACCCGGGCAATATCTCTCAGCACAAGAGACAAACTAGTACTATCTCCTTTCAGTAATTTATACTCAGCCGCTTTCTCATACATACGGATCGCCTCTTCATATACATTCTGATAATCATAAAGCATCCCCATCTGCGAATAGACATTGGACAATAATCGGTACTTTCTCGTATCTCCCGCCACATCCAATGCCTTTTGGAAATACTTCAACGCTTCCGGAGCATCGTTCAGATCCCGGTAGACACGTCCCATATAGTAATAAGACTCCAGTAATTTATCCCGATCGCCATATACCTCATAAAAAGCGGTGATTCGTTTGATCAAGGAATCAGAAGTATGCCGGACATACATCTTATCATTGACCTTCAAGTCGAGCAAGTCATAATACATATGCTGTTCCTCATCAAAGAGCGAAAGGCTATCCCGCAATCGATCCAACAAAGGCCGGGCCTCTTCCGGATTTGTATCCGCAAGGGATTCGATCCGCGACAGGGTAGCGGGGTAAGGCTTCCCCCGATGATCGCAAGCATAAAAAGCCGAGATCAAGACCGACATCAAGAGGATGTATATACGAGGCATTGGAAATCTGTTTTATCACTTAAACGCAACAAAGGTAAAAAATTAAAGTGTAATAGTTTCATTGATATTTATACAAACTTTTGAAAGCCAATACGTAAAGTACGCTACGACCGGATACTTACAGGTTTTGCTTTTTACTCTTAACAAAAAAATACCAGATTTGCTTTTTGCCCTTAACAAATCCATGTACTTTTTGCTATCTATCTTGAATAAATCGTATATTTGTCATTCAATCAATCAGCGTATGGATAGTCTATTTATTAAACAAGAACGATTACTGGCACAAACGAGTACCCATATCATAAGGGAACTCATGAACCAAATTCACTGGGATAATCCTCTGATCGCCATCAGAGGATCAAGGGGTGTCGGAAAAACAACACTCATGTTGCAATACATCAAACTGAATTTCCAGCCGGGAAGCAGGGAGGTACTTTATTGCACGCTCGACAGCATCTATTTCAGTAATCACACCCTATCTGAACTGATTGAGCGGTTCTATTTGCAAGGAGGAAAACAATTATTCCTTGATGAAGTACATAAATATCCCACTTGGAGTAAAGAGATAAAAGAGGCCTACGACCTGTATCCATCTCTACGAATTGTTTTTAGCGGTTCTTCCCTATTGAATATATTGAATGCGGATGCCGATCTTTCCAGACGTTGCCTACCGTATAATATGTACGGACTTTCCTTCCGGGAATTTCTCATGTTCTATAAGCAAATTGATATACCTGTCTATTCCCTACAAACGATACTGGAAGATCCGGGAAACATTTGCCGGGAAATAAATGAGAAATGTCGCCCCGTACAAATGTTTAACGAATATCTCCACGAAGGGTATTACCCCTTTTTTACGGGTAACAGAGAAGATTATTATATTAATATCGAGAATGTGGTCAATCTCATTATTGAGCAGGAACTCCCGTTGCTGTGTGGCGTAGATCCTGCCTATACACGGAAGCTAAAGGCTTTGATGGGTATCTTAGCTACCTCTGTTCCTTATGAGCTGGACATCACGAAACTAGCGGGAATGATCGGACTTTCCCGAAACTCTGTCATCAATTACTTACAGAATTTGGACAAGGCGGAATTGCTCAAGTTATTGTACTCGGATTTACTATCTGTCAAAAAGATGCAAAAACCGGATAAGATTTACCTACAGAATCCCAACCTATTGTACGCCATAGCTTCCGCTCCCGTACAGATCGGGACGGCAAGGGAAACTTTTGTCGTCAACCAGTTATCCGTAAATCATAACGTGGAATATGGAAAAACAAAAGGCGACTTTATCGTAGACCATGCCTACACCTTCGAGGTAGGAGGAGCGGATAAAACATTCAAGCAAATAGCAGATCTCCCCGATTCCTTCATCTTGGCTGACAATCTAGAGTTCGCCACCGGCAAGAAACTACCGCTGTGGATCGTGGGATTAACCTATTAAAAAAACACGTACGTCTTTTTTTAAGAACAAAAAAGCGGTATCCAGCTTGCCGCCGGATACCGCTTTTCATTTATCTTTACCGATCAAGGAATCAGCAACGAGGCTTGATCTGCTTGAAGAAGTCATTACCCTTGTTATCTACCAAGATAAACGCAGGGAAGTTCTCTACCTCGATCTTCCAGATCGCTTCCATACCCAATTCCGGATATTCCACGCACTCGATGCTCTTGATATTGTTCTGAGCCAGGATAGCTGCGGGGCCACCGATAGATCCTAGGTAGAAACCACCGTGGTTCTTACAAGCGTCCGTAACTTGCTGGCTACGGTTACCCTTCGCCAACATGATCATGCTACCGCCATGGCTCTGGAACAAGTCAACGTATGAGTCCATACGACCCGCCGTCGTCGGGCCCATCGAGCCACAAGCCATACCTGCCGGAGTCTTAGCCGGGCCCGCGTAATAAATAGGATGATCCTTGATGTATTGGGGAAGATCCTCGCCACGATCCAGACGCTCCTTCAACTTAGCGTGAGCGATATCACGGCCCACGATGATCGTTCCGTTCAATGACAAACGAGTAGATACCGGATATTTATCCAATTCCTTCAAGATATCTGCCATCGGTTGGTTCAAGTTGATCTTGACAGCGTCGCCCTCACCCGCTTGACGAAGTTCCTCCGGAATCAATTCGCCGGGATGGCTATCCAACTTCTCGATCCAGATACCTTCCTTATTGATCTTACATTTAATATTACGGTCCGCGGAGCAGCTTACACCCAAACCTACCGGGCAAGAAGCGCCGTGGCGAGGCAAACGGATGATACGGACATCGTGAGCCAAATATTTACCGCCGAATTGAGCGCCCAAGCCAATATTCTGAGCGGCGGCCAATACCTCTTTCTCCAACTCCACGTCGCGGAAAGCACGGCCACCCTCGCTACCGGTCGTAGGCAAGCTATCGTAGAAACGAGTAGAAGCCAACTTCACCGTCAATAAATTCTTCTCAGCGGAAGTACCGCCAATCACGATCGCGATATGATACGGAGGACAAGCGGCCGTACCCAACGTCTTGATCTTCTCTACGAGGAAGGGAACCAATGTACCCGGATTCAAGATCGCTTTTGTCTCTTGGTATAAATAAGTCTTATTGGCGGAACCACCTCCCTTTGTCACGCAAAGGAACTCATACTCCATGCCTTCCGTAGCCTCGATATCGATCTGGGCCGGCAAGTTACATTTCGTATTTACCTCATCGTACATATTCAGCGGAGCGTTCTGGGAGTAACGAAGGTTCTCTTCCGTGTAGGTCTTGTAAACACCTAAAGAAAGCGCTTCCTCATCGCAGTAACCGGTCCAGACCTGCTGGCCCTTCTCGCCGTGGATAATAGCCGTACCGGTATCTTGGCAGAAAGGAAGTACGCCTTTAGCCGCTACCTCGGCGTTGCGAAGGAATGTCAAGGCCACGTACTTATCGTTGTCCGTAGCTTCCGGATCGCTTAGGATCTTAGCGACCTGCTCGTTGTGAGAACGGCGAAGCATGAATGATACGTCGCGGAAAGCGGCGTTAGCCATAGCGGTCAAACCTTCTTTAGCGACTTTCAAGATCGGTTTTCCTTCAAACTCAGAAACGGAAACATAATCTTTTGTAAGCAAATAATACTCTGTTGTGTCCGGTCCCTTTTGGAACATCGGCTCGTAGTGAAACGGAGGTGTTGCCATATCTTTAGAATTTAATTATATATTGGTTTTATTTAAGTTTGTCCGTACTTTTCGATTGGCAAACTTAGCGAAAAAACTTGATATATAGATCATGGGGTAAAGAAATATAGCTATATTTGCCCGATATGAAAAAGTTGACCTCTTTATACATTGTATTCCTGCTAACGATGCTCAGTTTTCAAGGAAATCTGAAAGCGCAGGTTAGCCACGGAGGCCGCCCGCTTCCGCTATCGCTCATGCGAAGTACAAACGGACAGATGTTTAAAGAAATGCCTCCGTTCGACGTCCAAGAGGAATTGCGTATCGACTCGCTGAATGAGAGCGACCTAAGAAGCGGTTTCCGTTTTGCCTATAAATTCATAACGGATTACAATCGGTACAACTCGGGCGTAACTTTCACCGGGCCGGATGGGACACGTGTATGGAGACTCGGGATCTACTCGCCCGGGGCCCTTTCCATCAACGTGCTCTTCACGGAATATGAACTGCCCGAAGGCGCCCAGCTCTTCCTATACAATGAGGACCAGACACAGATATTAGGCTCGTTCAATCACCTAAACAACTCGGAGTTAAACCTATTGCCGGTCTCTCCTATCCAAGGGGATCGCCTGATCATAGAATATCAAGAACCGGCCAACGCCTCTTTTCAAGGAAGACTGACCGTCGGGGAAGTCAACCATGGCTACCGGAGCTTGCGGGGGTTAGAACCGGGAGACAACACCTCACTGATCGGTAAAATTCCACCGTTAGCTTGCTATCAAGATGGGACAAACGATTACGCCCAATGGGGGCAAAGCGTCGTTCTCCTGATCATAGACGGAAGTGTAGGGTGCACGGGCACACTGATAAATAATACGGACAATGACGGAAAGCCTTATCTACTCACCGCCTCCCATTGCCTGAACAAGCAATTCACGATGAAAAACCCCGATTATGAGAAAATAGCCGGAAGTATCGTCTGCTTTTTCAACTTCAACAGCCCTTTCTGCGACCCGATCCTAAGGGGAACGGAAGAGATGTCTACCGCATCCACTTACTTCAAGGCGGTTAATGAAATGGCAGACATGGCCTTGTTGGAACTTACCGCCACACCTCCGGTTTATTACAGGCCTTATTATGCGGGCTGGAACGCACAAGAGGTAGGACCTGCCCCCTATACGTGCATCCAACATCCCCAATACTCGGTAAAGCGAATCAGTATATCCGATGAGGATCTGGCTCCCTTTACCTTGACAGATCCAAACATGATTTTTTACGAGAACGCTCATTTACATGTCAAGACTTGGGAAGTAGGTTATACGGCCAGCGGTTCCTCCGGATCTCCTTTATTCAATGCCAACGGAGAGATTATCGGAGCGTTATCCGGCGGGCAGTCCAGTGAGAATAGTCCGAAGAATGATTACTTCTTCTCTTTGAAGAAACCCTGGGACGCGATCGATACCCCCGAGAGACAGCTCAAATATTGGCTAAACCCGTCCGATGACGAGACCAAGGTTTGCGAGGGACTTGATCCGTATAAATCAGCCCCTTGTTTCCGGTTGAGCAACATCTATGACTCCGGTAATCAAGAAAACGCCGAATGTACGCTCTATCCCGGGTCTGAAAAAGCGTATTTGTTCGGGAACAACCCCGCCAATATCACTGAATACGCGGAAGCTTACCAAGTAGCCAAAGCAGGTACCTTATACGGAGCTTATTTCGTAACACCGCCTGCCGGAGCGAATTACAAACAAATGGAAGTGGAAGTTACCGTTTACAGCGGTGACTCTAAGCCCTCTACATTATTATATACGGAAACATTCCAACCCACCTACAGCAATAAATCGATATTGGACGATACGTTTATTGAGACCGCTAAATCCCTAAATCGGTCACAGGAAAGTTATATCCATTTCTCCAAGCCCATAAACGTTAGCGGAAAGTTCTACATCGGCTATAAGCTCAAGAGCGTCCCGGAGAACACGTATTTCTCCGCTTACAATTTGCCCAAAGGCAAAACGACCCGGAATACGGCTTGGGTTCATGATAAAAACGGCTGGAGACAAGCTACCGAATATACGCAAGCAGGTTTTAGCACCTCCTTGTTTATCGATCCCGTCATTCAATACGGTAACCCCGTCAGCAACGAAAAGCTCGAGGCGAACGAGCAGGTACTCATTCATCTCGGTCCGGAGAAAGGCATGGTACACCTTGTTTTGCCGGATGGAATAGAGAAAGCGACTTATACATTGCACTCGGCACAAGGAAAAGTGTCGGAAAACGGAGAGATCACGGACAGGCAAGCTACACTCCATTTCCTAAAATTAACATCTGGAGTCTACTTTCTAACCGTGCACTATGGCGAGGAGCATTATACACAAAAGATTATATTTTAATCAAAAAATATACAATAAGACTTCTGGGAAACCATCCATTGAAAAGAATGGCAAGAGGTACACAGCCATATTTTTTCAATAATTCTACCCATATTTTATGTATAAAACAAGCCTAGGATTCATTAATAAGTATTAATTAAAAAGATTTTATCGCTTCTTTGCTATCCATAACAAAAAAATACTTTAGTTTTGCACGATAATGGCTAAGGGATAATTTGGAAGTGAATATATTAACATAGTAACATTTTAAACTTACATCAAGATTATGAACAAAAAGTTTTTATTGCCATTCTTCGTATTGGCAGCCATTTTAACTCTTTCTTCTTGTTCAAACAAGTTGAAACCGTTGGCAGAACAGTACATTAAAGCAGAGCCGCAGCCGCTAGAGGCTATCGGAGGCAAAGTTCCTGTAACGATCAACGCGACTTTCCCCGCTAAATGGTTCAACAAGAAAGCTGTTGTAACTGTAACTCCGGTATTGCGTTACCAGGGTGGCGAAGCTTGGGGCACTTCTTACACTTACCAAGGTGAGAAAGTAAAAGGTAACAACCAAGTAATCCCTCAAAAAGAAGGCGCTAACGTAACTATGAAGTCTTCTTTCACTTACAAACCCGAGATGAAAAAATCAGAATTGTATTTGACTTTCGACGCGAAGATCAAAAACAAGACTGTTAAATTGCCGGACGTAAAGATCGGTGAAGGCGTTATCGCTACTTCCGAATTGGCAGACGCAGCTACTGCTACAGCAGCTATCGCAGCTGATAAATTCCAACGTATTATCAAAGAGGCTCATGACGCTAACATCATGTTCTTGATCCAACAAGCTAACCTTCGCGCTAAAGAATTGAATTCTGACGCTATCAAAGAATGGAAAGATCTTGTTAAGAACGCTGACGAGGCTCCGAACCAGAATGTAGCTATCGAGATCAGCGCTTACGCTTCTCCTGATGGTGGTTTCAAATTGAACAACACGTTGGCTGAGAATCGTGAAGGAAACACTACGAAATATTTGAACAAGGAATTGAAGAAGATGAAGGTTGACGCTCCGGTTGACGCTCGTTACACAGCTCAAGACTGGGAAGGCTTCAAGGAATTAGTTTCTGCTTCTAACTTGCAAGATAAAGACTTAGTATTGCGTGTGATCTCTATGTACCAAGATCCTGAGACAAGAGAGAAAGAAATCAAGAATATCTCCGCTGTTTACTCTGACTTGGCTGAGACTATCCTTCCGCAATTACGTCGTTCTCGTTTGACTGCTAACATCGAGATCATCGGTAAGTCTGACGACGAGATCAGCGCTTTGGCAAAGAGCAATCCTTCTGAGTTGAATATCGAGGAAATCCTTTACGCCGCTACATTGACTAACAACGACGGTGAGAAGATGGCTATCTATACAAAAGCTTCTGAATTGTATCCTAACTGCTACCGTACTTGGAACAACATCGGTATGATGGCATTCAAGGCTGGTGATTTGGCTAAGGCTGAGCAAATGTTCAACAAGTCTAACTCTATTAAGAATAACGCTTCCGCTAACATGAACTTAGGTTTGATCGCGTTAACTAAGGGTGACCAAGCTAAGGCTCAACAATTGTTCGGTAACGCTGCCGGCGTAAACGAATTGAGCGAGGCTCTTGGCGTTCTTTACTTAGAGCAAGGCGAATATGCTAAGGCTGTTAACTCTTTCGGTTCTGTTAAGACTAACAACGCTGCTTTGGCTCAGATCTTGGTTAAGGATTACAGCAAGGCTTCTCAGACTTTGAACGGTGTTGCTAATCCTGACGCTGTAACTTCTTATTTGAAGGCTGTTGTTGCCGCTCGTACGAACGACGCTAACGGTGTTATCAACAACTTGAAGGCTGCTATCGCCGCTGATAAGAACATGGCTAAGGAAGCTGCTATCGACTTAGAGTTCGCTAAATACGCGACTAACTCTGACTTCGCAGCTTTAGTAAAATAATTAGAAAATATTCTTTCTAAATAAGAAAAAGACCTCATCCTTTTGGATGGGGTCTTTTTTTATATCCCACCATCCAATCCTACATTTGATAAAAGCGTAACAGCTTGAAATAAATATTGATTATCAATGATTTTTCATGAAATAAATTCGTAGATTTGCAAAATCTAACAAAGTTGTTGTAAATATTAATCAAATAGGGTAAAGAAATTATGAGATCACAAATCTGGAAACAAATGGTGTGGGTATTTTGTCTGCTCTTTCTAATGGGGTCATGCGTTAAACATGACATTTTTCAAGGAGAAGACCCCACGGTAGATCCGAAAGAACCTACCAAAGAAGAAGAAGATTACATAGCCCAGTTCGAGAATTTCGAGAACATACAGGTTAACATATCTTCTCAGCATGAAGGAACCCTATATTCTATTTATTATGAATATCCTTATGAGGAAGGCTCTTTAGTCAAAGATCCTTATTTAATTGGTAAAACTCCGATCCATATGGCTCTGGAAGTACCTACACACGTAAAGAAACTCTATATCCTAAGAGGGGATGGGGAACTTATTGAGAGCGATGTAAAGGACATCACGATCGGCAGCGATACCAAAAGTAGTTTACGGGCTACAAGTGCGATCAGTGATGAAGTCCTTCATTTGATCAATAACAAATACTTTCCAGAAAAGGCATACAATGTAAAAAGCGAGGATTTATATAGATGCTCTGATCTAAAAATCACGGAAACCGTTTTTACCAGTAGCTTTGAGAAAGCGGATATTTGGCTGACCTATATAAGCGATGGAGGAATGTCCAAAGACAATATGTATGGTAAAATTTGGTTCTATACATATCCCTTTGAGAAGATGGAGAATCTCACTTTAGACGACTGCACCTTCTATGGAAAGACTAATGGCACCATCCAAGTCATTGACTTCAATATGATCAACCAAGGCGAGAATTATATCTTTTACTCCAAAGAGGAACAGCCAAAGGCTAAGACAGGAGAATATACCCGAATTCCCCTAGGAAGATTCGACAAGGGGCTCAACGTCGGCTTCGTATATCGAGGCACAGACCGTCCACAATTCTCCACCCCGGCATTAAATGGGCCGGATAACAATAAAGTGCCAGACAATGGGGCATTCTCCCATAATTATATAGGCCATACCTTAAAATACGGCAATTCTTCTTTCAAAATAGAGAAAAACGTAGCAAACGGATTCATCCACCACATTCAAGAAGGTGATTTTGAAGGAAATATATTGGGAATGGAAAATCGTTGTCCAAACTATAGGGCCTACGACGGAGACTACAACGATATGCTTTGCCTAATCGAAAGTAATCCCGTCGCCATCGAGCCGGCAGAGCCGGTAACCCCTCCCGTCATAGAATCGCAAACGAACAAGAAAGGATTCCTCTTGTTCGAAGATAATTATCCAAACCAAGGCGATTTCGATTTCAATGACGCTGTCATATATTATAGCATCACAGCATATACCGATAAGAGTACCGCAGATGTTTATGCCCAGTTACTGGCTAAAGGCTGTACATTCCACAACCAATTTGGATTTAAGGACGCCAATGGACTAACTCCCTTTTTCTCCGATGTCAATGGATATGTCAATGTGAGAAAATTCGACAAGGAACCGGAAAGTGGGATTACAAAGACATTAACATATAGCTCAACTCAACTGATCATGCCTTACATTGATAACGGGAAGGGACCGGTAAGTAAAAACGTAAAGAATACGGATCTATACCCATATGTGTTGGATATCCCTTATTCGGAAAATAAACCTTTCCATTGGTGTATAGAGAATAAGAGTATTGACAATGCCTATAATTTTGATCAGGATTACCGCAAAGCGCACGGAGATTGGTATGAGACTCCTAAAGATGAATCGCTTGTAATAAAATTCACGACTTCGGATGAAGAGAAGAAAGATCCGGAAAATAAAGAATGAAGTTACGCGAACCCATTGAAGGATCTCTAAAATCCTATAACACATAAAAACGGCGGCCTTTTTAAAAGGTCGCCGTTTTTTATATTTATTCAATAGAAGAATTTATCTACCTTGGCGCTTGCGCTCTGTCTCATCCAAAATGATCTTACGCATACGCATATTATTCGGGGTGATCTCTACGTACTCATCGCCCTTGATGTACTCAAGCGCATCCTCTAGGCTGAATACGATAGGAGGAGCCAAGGAAACCTTGTCGTCCGAACCAGAGGCACGCATATTCGTCAACTTCTTGGATTTGGTGACATTTACCACCAAGTCATTGTCTTTGGTATGCTCTCCGACCACCTGTCCAGCGTAAACCTCCTCGCCCGGGGCGATGAAGAAACGTCCGCGGGATTGCAAGTTATTCAGGGCATAAGCGAAAGCCTGACCTGTCTCCATAGCGATAATCGAACCATTCATACGTCGTTCGATATCACCCTTCCACGGTTGATATTCCAAGAAACGGTGTGCCATGATAGCCTCACCGGCAGAGGCGGTCAATACAGCGTTGTTCAAACCGATAATACCACGGGAAGGAATCGTGAACTCCAAGTGCATACGACCATTCTTGCTTTCCATCATGGTCATCTCGCCCTTACGTTTCGTTACCATATCGATAATACGGCTAGAGCATTCCTCCGGAAGATTCACCGTCAATTGCTCTACCGGCTCACATTTCTCACCATCGATCTCCTTGATGATAACTTGAGGCTGACCTACCTGCAACTCGTATCCCTCACGACGCATCGTCTCGATCAATACAGACAAGTGAAGCACACCACGACCATATACCAACCAAGAATCAGCGGAATCAGTAGGAACTACGCGTAAAGCCAAGTTCTTATCCAATTCTTTCTGCAAACGGTCAAAAATATGACGGGAAGTAACAAACTTACCATCCTTACCAAAGAACGGAGAATTGTTGATCGTGAAAAGCATAGACATCGTAGGCTCGTCGATAGCGATCGTTGGCAATGGCTCCGGCTCGTTCACGTCGGCGATTGTCTCACCGATCTCGAAACCATCGATACCGATAATAGCGCAAATATCCCCGGACTGCACGGAATCAACTTTCGTACGTCCCAAACCCTCAAATACATCCACTTCCTTGATCCTCGATTTCACCATACTACCATCACGCTTACAAAGCATGACATCTTGGCCCTCTTTCAACTCGCCACGGTGTACACGTCCTACGGCGATACGACCTACATACTTAGAATAATCCAAAGAAGTAATCAACATCTGCGGAGTACCCTCCAACATCTTTGGTTCGGGGATATACTTGATGATCGCATCAAGCACAGCCGTGATATCTTCTTTCGGCTCCTTCCAATCCTCGGACATCCAGCCCTGCTTGGCGGAACCATAAATAGTAGGGAAGTCAAGCTGCTCCTCGGTAGCATCCAGACTAAACATCAAGTCGAATACCATTTCCTGCACTTCCGACGGGCGGCAATTCGGCTTATCCACCTTATTAATTACCACGATCGGCTTCAAACCCAGTTGAATCGCTTTTTGCAAAACAAAACGAGTCTGCGGCATAGGCCCCTCAAAGGCGTCTACCAATAGCAAACAACCGTCCGCCATATTCAAGACACGCTCCACCTCGCCACCAAAGTCGGCGTGGCCCGGAGTGTCAATAATATTGATCTTATATCCCTTATAATTGATAGACACGTTCTTGGCAAGAATCGTGATACCTCGTTCCCGTTCCAGATCATTGTTATCCATGAACTGATCCGGTTCTGCCTGTCCTTCACGGAAAAGCTTACCGGCTAATAACATCTTATCCACGAGCGTCGTTTTGCCGTGGTCTACGTGCGCGATAATCGCAATGTTTCTGATCTTTTGCATTGAAGACTAATTTATTGGCTGCAAAAATACGATATTTTTACGATATATATATGACATTCATGCTTCAAAACACAAAAAAGATAGTAGAATCTATTGCAAATCAAAAAGGAATGCCTACCTTTGCGACCGCTTAGATAACATAGTATTAATTTATTAAAGTAAAAAGAATCATGTATTTAGATTCAGCGAAGAAAAAAGAATTATTTGAAAAGTATGGCAAATCAGCTACTAACACAGGTTCTGCTGAGAGCCAAATCGCATTGTTCACATTCCGTATCTCTCACTTGACAGAGCACTTGAAAGTGAATCACAAAGATTACGCTACGGAAAGATCATTGAAGATGTTGGTAGGTAAACGTCGTCGTTTATTGGACTATCTGATCAAGACTGACATCGAGAGATACCGCGCTATCATCAAAGAACTTGGTATCAGAAAGTAAGAAAAAGCTTACTCGAGAATATTGAAAAGGGCAATCCCAATCGGGAATTGCCCTTTTTATTTGCCTTAATCCTAGATATAATAAAATATTAATGTAAATTTGCGCCGTTTAGTATCAATTTATCAAACATTATAGGACTATAAATAACAAATCATACACATGGGAAACAACAAAATTATAGGCGCAAAAATTAAAAATATCCGGGAATCGAAACAGCTCTCTATCGAGGAAGTAGCCGAACGCTCCGGGTTAGGTATCGAACAGATAGAACGTATCGAGGGTAACTTGGATTTTCCATCTTTGGCCCCTCTTATCAAAATAGCACGGGTATTAGGGGTACGTTTGGGTACATTCTTGGATGATCAAGCGGAGCTAGGCCCAGTCGTATGCCGCAAAAAGGACAGCGAGGCCGATGGTATCGGGTTCACGAACAACGCGACACAAGGACACAAGCATATGGATTACCACTCGCTCTCACAAGATAAGTCCGGCCGCCATATGGAACCCTTCTTGATCGAGATCGCTCCCTCCGAGGAAGGCGAGGATTTCATCCTGTCCACGCATGAGGGAGAGGAGTTTATCTACGTATTGAATGGCGTCGTAGAGATCAATTACGGAAAGAACACCTATATCCTAGAGGAAGGCGATAGCATCTATTATGATTCTATCGTGGCGCATCATGTACATGCGGCAGCCGACAACAAGGCCCGAATCCTAGGAGTTGTCTATACACCTTATTAAATCCGGCGTTTTATGGAATTACATAACAGAACCCTTGGCCAATGGCTGGAACATTGGGCCGAGACTACACCGGACAAGGAATATATCGTTTATTCGGACCGTGACTTACGTTTCACTTGGAGCGAATTCAACAAGCGTGTGGACGACATGGCGAAAGGTATGTTGGCGATCGGTATCACCCATGGCACACATGTCGGCGTATGGGCGACGAACGTACCGGATTGGTTGACATTCCTATATGCAGGCGCGAAGATCGGTGCCGTATTGGTCACGATCAATACGAACTATAAACAAAGCGAGCTGGAATACCTAGTAGAGAACGCCGATATCCATACGATGTGTATCACTGACGGCGTGTTTGATGGAAGTTACGTGGACATGGTCTATACCATGTTGCCGGAATTGAAGACCTCTCAACGGGGGTATTTGAAAAGCGAGCGTTTCCCACGCTTGAGAAATGTAGTCTATATCGGACAGGAGAAATACAGGGGTATGTACAATACGCCCGAGATGTTGCTCCTCGGACAAAATATAAAGGATGAGACCTTAGAGGCTGCCAAAGCGAGAGTAAATTGCCACGACGTTGTCAATATGCAATATACTTCCGGTACGACCGGCTTCCCGAAAGGGGTCATGTTGACTCACTACAACATCGCCAACAACGGTTTCTTGACGGGTGAGCATATGAAATTCACCGCCGACGATAAGCTTTGTTGCTGCGTACCTCTCTTTCATTGCTTTGGCGTGGTATTAGCTTCCATGAACGTATTGACGCATGGATGTACGCAAGTGATGGTCGAGAAATTCGATCCGCTATTGGTATTAGCTTCTATACATAAAGAGCGTTGCACGGCCGTGTACGGCGTGCCTACCATGTTCATTGCCGAGCTGAACCACCCGATGTTCGAGATGTTCGACCTCACGTCGTTACGTACCGGTATTATGGCAGGTTCTCTTTGCCCGGTTGAATTGATGAAAACCGTGGACGAGAAGATGCATATGCGTGTAACCAGCGTGTATGGATTGACAGAGACCTCACCGGGTATGACCCACTCCCGTATCGAAGATCCGGCCGAGGTGCGTTATAATACCGTAGGCCATGAGTTCGAATTTACCGAGGTACGGGTTATCGATCCGGAGACCGGCGAGGAATGTCCCGTTGGCGTACAAGGCGAGATGTGTAACCGCGGTTATAATAACATGAAAGGTTACTATAAAAACGAAGCCGCTACCAATGAAGCGATCGACAAGGATGGCTTCCTGCATTCCGGCGACTTGGGCGTTCGTGATGAGAATGGAAACTTCCGTATCACCGGCCGTATCAAGGATATGATTATCCGTGGAGGCGAGAATATCTATCCACGTGAGCTGGAGGAGTTCCTCTATCATTTCCCCGGCGTGAAAGACGTGCAAGTAGCCGCTGTTCCTTCCAAGAAATATGGAGAGGAAGTGGGTGCCTTTATCATCCTTCACGATGGTGTGACGGCTACGGAGGAAGAGGTGAAAGACTTCTGCCGCGGAAAGATCGCCCGGCATAAGATCCCGAAATACATCTTCTTCGTCGATACCTTCCCGATGACCGGAAGCGGAAAGATACAGAAGTTCAAATTGAAAGACCTCGGGCTGAAACTATTGCAAGAGCAAGGTATCACGCCGGCCTGACGATTTAGTGGACAGCTAACAGTTGACAGTTACTTTAAAATCTTCATAATGGGCGGTACGATCTTCCCGTGTCGCCCATTTTCCTAAAGAACGATGGACGGAATCAACACACTGCGTTACTCGGATTTATTTTTAGCGATGTATTTCGATGGCGGAAAGAGCTGCCTGCACCGGAATCATTCGCATGTGTTGGTGTATGTATATTCCGGAGAGATGGTAATCGACGAGAAAGGCCAAATCACCCGGTTACATAAAGGAGAATGCGCTTTCATCCGCAAGGACTTCAGCGTGCAGATGACGAAACAAGCATGGAATGGCGAGCAGTTCAAGGCGATCTTCTTGATGTTCACCATGAAGTTCCTACGCGACTTTTACAGCAAATTAGATCGAAATACTCTCCCTAAAGATGCCAAGCGAGATCAGGTAAGCCTTTACAAGCTACCGTCCAACCGTCCCGATATCGTAAGCTTGTTTGAGTCGATGACCCCTTATTTCAATTCCAAGATCCAACCGACAGAGGAATTGCTGCAACTAAAAATGATCGAGGGCGTTTATGTGTTGCTCCATACCGACAAGAATCTATATGCCTCTATCTTCGATTTTACCGATCCATGGAAGATAGACATACTGGAATTTATGGAGCGGAATTACATGAACGATATTTCCATGGAAGAAATCGCCAACTATACGGGACGCAGTCTCTCCACATTTAAACGTGATTTCAAGAAATGTAGCGCTCTCTCGCCCCGGGAATGGCTCATCCGACGCCGCCTTGAAGCCGCACACGGGCTGATACGTAAAGGGGGGCGTAAGGTCTCGGAGATTTGTTTCGAGGTAGGTTTCAAGAACCTTTCCCATTTCTCGAAAATCTATAAGATAGCGTATGGCGTACCGCCAACCGAGGATATATAATATTTATAATGGCCCACACAACAAAGCTATTTGAACCACATAACAAAGCCTCCATACCACTCCCTCCTTATCTTTGCGACATAAATAATAACAAAATGTAAATCAAATGATCATGACAAAGACAACGGAAGAGAAAGTAGCTTTAGTAACCGGTTCAGCGATGGGTATCGGACTCGCTTGCGCCGAAGCCTTCGCCAAGGCTGGATACATAACCGTATTGGCAGACATCCGTGAGCCGAGAGAACAGGTAGAGAAATTAGTAGCCGAGGGACATAAGGCCGTAGCGTATCGGTGCGACGTATCAAACACGCAAGCCGTAAAAGAGATGATCGACTGGATCGTAGCTACCTACGGAAGACTGGACGCGGCTCTTAACAACGCAGGCATACAAACACCGCAACGCCCAATGGCGGAAATCACCGACGATGAATTCGACCGTACCGTGGCTGTGGATTTGAAAGGTGTCTGGAACTGCATGCGTTATGAGATCCTGCAAATGCTGAAACAAGGCGGCGGCGCCATCGTCAACACCTCATCGCAAGGCGGAGTCACGGGATTTCCGGGGCAAGCGGCCTACATAGCCTGTAAGCATGCCGTTATCGGACTGACACGTACCGCCGCTATCGACTATGCGGCAAAGAACATCCGCATCAATGCCGTATGTCCGGGCGTTATCCGTACGCCGATGGCGGAAGACTTAATGCGGCGTGACCCTTCCTTGGAGAAGGAGCTGGTGCGCGACATTCCCGCAGGGCGGCTCGGTAAGCCGGAAGAGATCGCCAACGCCGTACTTTGGCTATGCAGCCCGCAAGCGAGCTTCGTAGATGGGCATGCGTTATTGGTAGATGGAGCCTTCAGTATTCATTAAATCGCAAAACTACAGAGAGTCCAATACTGCAACGGCGTTGCAGTGATACTGCAATGCGGGTTGCAGTAATGCTGCATGGCTGTTGCAGAACTACTGCAAGGCAGGTTGCAGTAACGAACCCACCTACCCCTCGGCAAGCCTCTGCCCTAGATGGAAATTCATAGATAAAGAACACCTACTATCAACGCTTTTTCGTACCTTTGCGTCTCAACCATTTATAGTATTAATTTATGTCACAATTATTTCCAACTAATCTGCCTTATAAAGTGGCAGATATGAGTTTGGCTGAATTCGGTCGCAAAGAGATCGAGATCGCCGAACACGAAATGCCGGGATTAATGGCGCTACGCCAGAAATACGCCGATCAGAAACCCTTGAAAGGCGCACGTATCACCGGCTCACTGCATATGACTATTCAGACGGCGGTGTTAATCGAAACATTAGTTGCGTTGGGAGCGGACGTTCGCTGGGCTAGCTGTAACATCTTCTCCACACAGGACCATGCGGCAGCTGCTATCGCGGCTGATGGCGTACCGGTATTCGCTTGGAAAGGCGAGACGCTGGAGGAGTATTGGTGGTGTACGGACATGGCGCTTCGTTTCCCGGAAGGTAAAGGCCCTCACATGATTGTTGACGATGGCGGAGACGCTTCCTTGCTGATTCACATGGGATATCGTGCGGAGAACGATGCGGAGACCATCAACCGCAAAGGCGGTAATCATGAGGAACAGGTAATTCTAGATACATTAAATCGTATCCTTCAAGAAGATAACAGCCGTTGGCACCGTACGGTAGCCGAGATGAAAGGTGTGTCGGAAGAGACGACCACCGGCGTTCACCGTCTGTATCAGATGATGGAGAAAGGTGAGTTGCTGGTTCCGGCTATCAATGTTAATGACTCCGTGACGAAATCCAAGTTCGATAACCTATACGGTTGCCGTGAGTCTTTGGCGGACGGCATCAAGCGGGCTACGGACGTTATGATTGCCGGCAAGGTGGTAGTCGTAGCCGGATACGGTGACGTAGGTAAAGGCTGCTCTCACTCCATGCGCTCTTACGGGGCTCGTGTACTCGTGACTGAGATCGATCCGATCTGCGCCTTGCAAGCCGCTATGGAAGGTTTCGAGGTCACTACCATGGAAGAGGCTGTGAAAGAGGGTAACATCTTCGTTACAACCACCGGAAACTGCGATATCATCACGATCGAGCATATGACACAGATGAAAGATCAATCGATCGTATGTAATATCGGTCATTTCGACAACGAGATCCAAGTGGACAAGCTTGTCAACTATCCGAATATCAAGCACACGAATATCAAGCCTCAAGTGGACAAATATACGTTCCCGAACGGAAACTCCATCTTCTTATTGGCAGAGGGACGCTTGGTAAACTTAGGTTGCGCTACGGGACACCCGTCATTCGTAATGAGTAACTCGTTCACGAACCAAGTGCTTGCCCAAATGGACTTATGGCAAATGGCTTATGAGGTAGGTGTATACCGCTTACCGAAACGCTTGGATGAGGAAGTTGCCCGCCTACACTTGGAACGTATCGGCGTGAAATTATCTACATTATCACAAAAGCAAGCTGATTATATCGGCGTACCGGTAGAAGGACCGTACAAGGCCGATCATTACAGATACTAATTAATTGAAAATTGAAAGTTGAGAATTGATAATGAAGGGAGGGCAGCTCCTGTAGTTCTCGATTCTTAATTTTCAATTTTCAATTCTTAAATTTCAATTACCATGCGTTTCGCTATTCTCTCCCCCATTTATCCCTATCGTGGCGGTATCGCCCAATTCAGCGGGATGCTCTATACGGAATTAGTAAAAGAAGGTCATGAAGTAAAGGCTTTCAACTTCAAACGTCTTTATCCGGATATCTTATTTCCCGGCAAGACTCAATACGTAGAAGCGGGAGACCGTGCGATCGAAATCGAGAGCGTGCGAGTATTAGATAGCGTCAACCCGATTAGTTATTTCAGTACCGTAAACGCCATTCGCTCCTATGCGCCGGACGTACTGATTATCTCTTACTGGATGTCCTTTTTCGTTCCCGGATACGCCCACGTAGCGAACCGGATGAAGAAGCATTGCAAGGTAATCACCCTTATCCACAATGCAATTCCCCATGAGCCGCGTTTCTTCGACAAGCCTTTAGCTTCGTTACTTTTCAAGCAATGCCATGGCTTTATCGTGATGAGCGATAACGTGCGGTATGATTTGCGGAAACTTTACCCGGGCGCTAAATATATCCAGAACCCACACCCGCTTTACAATCATTTCGGGAGTAAGATCAACAAGAACGAGGCGTGCCGGAAATTAGGAATCCATCCGTCCAAAAAGAATCTTCTATTCTTTGGACTGATACGGGATTATAAAGGATTAGATCTGCTGATAGAAGCGATGGGACAGCTTAACGAGGATTACCATCTCATTATAGCCGGCGAATGTTACGGTAGTTTCGAGAAGTATCAGGCTCTGATCGATGCATCTCCGGCAAAAGAACGTATATTCGTCCACTGTGAATATATCAGCGACGAAGAAATCCCCATTTATTTCTCAGCGGCGGATGCCTTGGTACTCCCCTATCGCTCCGCCACTCAAAGCGGTGTCGTATCCGTAGCCTACAATTACGATTTACCTATGTTAAGTACTCCCGTAGGCGATTTCAAGAACAGCATCGAAAAGCCGGGTACAGGCATCGTAGTGCCTGAGATATCTGCGACGGCCCTCGCCCAAGGTATCGAGGAACTTTTCACCCCCTCACAGCAAGCCACCATCCCTGCGAACATATCCAAAGAAAAAGCAGCCCTCTCGTGGGAAACCCTAACGAGAAAACTGCTCGATTTTATCAATAGCGGTTTCATCTAGTTGTAGAGACGGGGCGTGCCCCGTCTCTACAACCAACCGGAATTTATATCTCTTTTTGCTTTCTAGCTTTCCAAACCGAATATCCTACCGCACCAATCAATAACAACAAGATAATCAACGAACTGAAAGAAGTAATATAAGCCGCCGTAATATAACCTTGCGGTCTAAACTCAAATACGATCTGATGCTCTCCTGCAGGAACTAACATAGCCCTTAATATCCAATCCGCCCGGAAATGCGGAGCGGGCTTCCCATCAATCGTAGCCTCCCATCCCGGTTGATAATAGATCTCAGAGAATACTGCTAATTGCTCAGAATTAGTCTTCGTCGTATAAACTAACTTATTAGGGCGATAACTATCCAATGTTATCGTAGCGGTAGAGTCCAATTGAGGCGTGAAACCTTTCACCTCATCAGCGAAACGTTTATCAACAACCGCCGTCGTTAACGGATTGATCGTATTCAACGCCGCTATTTCCGCATCCGCATTCTCCACGACCTCCACTTTATCCACAAACCAAGCGTTGCCGAAAGCAAACGGATTCCTCAAAGGCGGTTGCTCCGGATTATAGATAATATAACGTGTATTGAGCATATTCAAGGACGGACAAGCAGCGAACGCCCCCATCAAATCCTCCGCAGTCTGCGCTTTCTGGAAAGCCCCGATAACCGAGTTAAGCTCTCCTTGCAGACGGTGGTCGATCAGTTCTTGGTACCGTCTCAGCTTCGCGGCGTAATAACCACCGACGGAATGGTGATAGTACGAGGTCGTTGTCTCCAAGAAAGGATTATTCAAATTCAAGACACGATAAGAAAGGTCCTTATCCTTCATGATTTCTTGATCGGCTACCGTCTCTTTATATACCTCTGTAGGTTTCTGGCGGATAAAGTTACTATCGTTCAAATACCGTTTATCCACCGTCCATAAGTCAACCAACATCAAGACCGCAACACCGATCCCTACGAATGTCGCCACCTTTTTCCGATCTTTCGAGGTATAGAACCAGAACAACAAAGCCGCCCCTAATAAGATAAAGACCAAAGAGCGCAACGCATCCGCCGAAGCCAAGGAAGCACGATCCATTAACAAGGCGTTGTAATACCAATCCGGCAACTGATATTGAGCGTCGAAAGAAGAACGGAAATCCAACAGCATACTCGGCATCAACCAAAGGATTAAAGAAAGCCCCCCCGTGATAGCCAAAGCAGCGATCAATCCTCTCTTCAACAAGGCATCGCTCACGGTCTCGGATAACACCTCTTTCAATCCCCATATAGCGATAATAGGAAATACCATACCCGGAATAACCAATGCCATCTCTACGGTACGGAACTTATTATACATCGGCAAGTAATGGAACATAAAGTCATTGAAGTTATCAAAATTACGTCCCAATGCCAGCAATATCAAAAAGACAGAACCTCCGAATAACCACCATTTCATCGGATTCCGGATCACGAACATTCCCAGAACAAACAAGAAGCAGACCAATGCCCCGAAATAAACCGGCCCGGAAGTAAATGTCTTCTCTCCCCAATAGGTAGGAGCCTGTACCTCTTTTCCGACTTGAGCGCCTTTCGCCCTTAATTCCTTATATAACTCAGAATCCGGGCCTAGCATTCCACCCGAACGTCCACCATAGGCATTCGGAACCAACAAGGTCAACAACTCCCCTTTTCCATAGCTCCAAGCGAACGCATAATCCTTGTCCAAGCCGGAAGAGATCTTCTCGCCCGAAGGGGTCGTTGTCGTTAATTCCGTAGCCCCACGGATAGAGTTCTGTCCCAAATCCCATTGAGCATACATATTCTGGGCATTCGGCAACACCGCCAATATCACGCATCCAGCCATAATAGCGGTTACCGTACCCAGTTCTTTATAAGCTTTTTCCTTCAGTTTATTGAACAAATATCCCAAATAAACGAAGAAGCAAAGTAATAATAAATAATAAGTGATTTGCAGGTGCGTATTCGCGATAGAGAAAGCGACACCCAACAAGAACACGACCGCCCCCCATAAATACTTACGCTTGAACAACAGGGCCATACCCGCCAACGTTAATGGCATATAAGCGATTACATACGCTTTCGTGACATGGCCGGCCTCTATAATGATCAGATTATAAGACGCTAAAGCGAAAGCGATGGCACCAGCGATCGCCAACCACCAATTTACGCCCATGACACACATCAAGATATAAAAACAGACGAATCCGGTAAACACCATCCCCGCATCCATATATCCCAACGCTTTTAAAGGCTTCTCCACTAAAAGATATCCGGGAAACCGTGGAGCCGGATTGCCATATCCCGACACATAAGGCATTCCGCCAAACATGGCATCGGACCATGCGCTGAATTCTCCCGGTTGGGCCGTCTTCTCATATTCATCCATCTGGCTATTCCCCATACCGATAGCCTTTTCCGTATCCCCTTGCCGGACTACCTTACCTTCAAATACGGCCGGAGAAAAATAAATCACCGTCAATACCAAGAATACGGCTATCGCAGCGATATGTTTTCCCCATTTACTCATTATACTCCGCATAAAACTTATCTATAATTTATTGTTTATACTCTACCTTTAAACCATTTGGCAAAATAGAATCTCACGGCGAACCAACCATGCAACAGAATCGTCGACACCTTGCCATAATACTTACACATGACCTCATATCGCTCCTTTAAGGAAGCTTTCCGGTTCACACTACTTAACCCTTCCTCCAAAAAATTAGACAGGATCAAACGTGTATTATGTATTCTTTTCGATCGTCTCAGACATTGGATACACCAATCATAATCCGCCGTCAAACGGTATTCCATATTATATAACGGAGCGATCTCCCGTTTTGATATAAACGACTGGTGACAAACCAACATTCCCATCCGGAAACTCTTCCAAGTCAGTTTCTCCGGAGCTTTCAACCTGCGCATCCCTAACGATCTACCCTCCGCATCAACGATCCGGGTCTCTCCGTAAATCACGTCAGGCAAAGATACTTTCTTTTTCAAAGACGCCACAATTCTTTGCACGGTATCTGCGGTATAAAGTGTATCACCCGCATTCAAGAACCACACATAGTCCCCCGTAGCCAGCTTCAATCCCTTATTCATAGCATCATACAAGCCTTTATCAGGCTCGCTTATCCAAGAAGCGATACCGGACTCATATTGCTTGATGATCTCTACGGTCTTATCCTTCGACGCTCCGTCAATCAATATATACTCAATATTCGGATACGACTGGCTAAGTACGCTCAATATCGTACGCTCCAGCCATCGCTCCGCATTATAGGTGATCGTTATGATCGAAAATGTAGGTTGCTGATTCATTTCCATTATCTCTTATAAATTTCCGACTTGTCTCACACGATATTTTTGTAAAGGATGCTTAGGAGAAGACGGATATAATCTCTCTAGTAGCCCATCCTCTAACATTCTTGGTATAACCCGATTAATTAAATAAGAAGCCTCTCTATGAACAGCTTCCGCTATTATTTCCAGAGCTACATAATCCTCACAAACAGATAGTATTAACCTCGACAAATCCTCATAACGCATATATTTCTTACTTTCATCCTTCTCCAGTTTGCTTTCATCTTTTTGAGGCTTGCTTTCATCCTTCTTCAGTTTGCTTTCATCCTTTTGAGGCTTGCTTTCATCCTTCTCCAAAAACAGCAAACGGTACCTAGTTCCCCGGCCATTTCCTATAGACTCCAAAAAACCAGCATTGCACATACTTTTCAGTAGCTTTGTAATATTTGAGCTATGTTGGTTCAAAATATATTGAAGTCTTTCATTAGATACTTGTTTTTCAGAGTAACAAAGAGCCAAAACCGTGAATTGATCATATGGAATTCTTTCAATTTCCCGTCCAAACAGACGCTTAAGTTCTTCTAAGACTTCCTCTGGATACAAACTTTCCATCGGTAAATTCAACACCACCCGATCCGGGTGACTTTGCTCCTCTACAAATGGAGGTCTCCAATTCGCATTTTTCCAACCCATAAAAATCTTATTCACCCCACTTCCTGCTTTCTCAGAGAAGCCAATCAGCATAAACATCTTTTGCAAGCTCTTATTACGGCATATACTTTCACCTCCGGCATAATACTGGGCCTTACTCACTAGCAGTGTTCCGGGATTTTTAAATACATAACGATCTTTCCATTGTTCTATCGTTATATTTCCTTCCTCCATATAATCACAATGCACCAATGTATTTACAAATGCCTCACGTAAAGCGACATGTGTGGTAGTATCTTCCAATCTCACACCATTCTCCAAACGGAATGGCTTAGGCAGTACAGATGATAATTTAGGATACACACGCCGATAAAATTGAAAAAGATTCGCTTCCCAAGTTCCATCCATACAAATGCGATCTGTCCATCTAACATTCTCATCTACCGACATTTTTTCCTGATAATCCGGAAAATAAGATGGAGCACATTCATTATCTGTTATACTTTCTGTCCTTCCAAACATTAATATACCCGCTAAAGTAAACCCTTCTTGACCTGTTTGCCTATCTTGTCGATATCCTCCCAATTTTCTCAAAAAAGCCATATCATCAAGTGTCAACCAAGGGTGATCTGGCTGACGACTAGAAAGTAGCAGTCGATATTGTTTAAGTGAGTCCAAATCAATATCTTCCATTGAATAATTACATAAAATACGAGAATCTCTCGGATGTTCCTCATCCGCATCGGCAATCATTCTGCGAACTTCCGTATCCGTACATTTATAATCTCCCTCATTATTTCGTTTATAAGTATGTCCATTCAAGGGATTTCTTGTTAAATATACAGGACGTTGTGAACGAGATGCTCTCGGAACATAAATCAGCAAAAGAGATTTTCCTCTATAGTCTACCTCTTGAATATTCTTGTCAGTAAGTAAATTAACATTAACGCAATCCGGATTATTCAATTGGTTACAAATGATTTGCCGATAAGACACAATTTGCTCTGGAAGAAGTCCCTCCACAAATAGTGCCCCATTTTTCTCCTTTATTCCCAGAACGATAGTTCCTCCATCTGTATTCGCAAATGAAGAATACGTTTCCCACACACTATTTGGGAATCCGGCACGAGCGGTCTTAAACTCTAAATCGACAGCCTCTTGACTACGTAACAAGCTATCCACATATTCTACAAAATCCCACTCGTCCACCTTAATCCATTCAGGCTTATGCTGATCGTCCATTTATTCCATTTTTCCACAAATGTAGCAATTTTCATTTGCTTTCAATCACCTACCAACAAGCATTCATTCTTACTTCGATATGCTGATCTTCTTTCACGCTATTTTCTCTTATTACACAGGCTCTGATACAAAGCTATATATTTTTCGGCAATAACCGATTCCCTATAACAATCATGCACCTTGCGGACGCAAGCCTCACTAAATCGAAAAGTCTCTTGGTTGTCAATTATCCACTTAATCCCTACAGCCAAATCATTTGTATCCTTATATTTAGCTACATACCCATTCTTCAAATGATCTATCATCTCCGGAATCCCTCCTGTCTCAAATCCCACACAAGGCGTACCGCATGCCATCGACTCCATAATCGTATTGGGTAAGTTATCCTCCAACGAAGGAATAACGAACATATCGGCACAGGCATAAGCGGAAATCATAGAGTCTTGATCCGATATATATCCCAGCGTATTCACCTTAAAAGGAAACTGGCTAATCAATTCTTCCGAGCTATTTCCCATCAACACGATTTCTATGCGATCTTGGTATTTCTCTTTTAGTTTTTCGCAAGCCTCGATCAAAAAAATCGCTCCCTTCCGGGTATCTGAAAGCTTAGCGGCGGCAAAAAGAAGAAGGAACTTATCTTCCGGCAGGCCGAATCGTTTACGGGCCACCCGCTTTTCCATACGCTTAAAGGCTGTCACGTCAATCGGGTTAGGAATCGAGGTAAAACAGGCAGTTCTCAACCAATTGCATTTTTTGGCCTCTTCCATTATCCATCGGCTACAACCGACAAATGTAATCTTAGATAACCCAATTTTCCCTTTCTCCTTAAAAACAGAAGCCGCTAAATCAAAAAACGGATTTCGTTTCAGCATCGGGCACTGATAACAATTCGATATATACTTCTCACATCCTCCCGGATAATGACAAATAGCCGTAGCAGGCCACAAATCATGCATAGTCCACACAATGGGTTTTCCGGTATTTACTAATTTCTTGATATCAGAAAGAGACAAAAATCCTTGATTCACCCAATGCAGATGAATCACATCCGCCTGTTGCACTAATAGGTGCTTCGATAAATCCGTGCCTGTATTGGCTATGGAAACTTGAAAAAGGTTCTTCTTGCTAAAGAAGTTACAGATAAAGATTATCAGTCGTTCCCAAATGAAGCGAAAAGAATTAAGCCTATGTGAAGTCCATGAATTATTTACAGAGAAAACTTTTACATGGTCTGTTTTCCGATCACGTACTAACATAGAAACCTCTACACCAGATTTACCCAATGCTTTCGCTAGTCGGTTCGCAGCGACTGCCGCTCCACCGGTTAATTCAGAAGTATTTAATATCAATATATTCATGGCTTCTCTATTATTTTCCAATAACCATTTTTATCTGCACCTATGCGTTCTATGTAATTCTTATCTACCTATTTCATTAAAAATAATCTATCTCATCCTTTCAATACTGCTCGAATATACTTATTAAAATCAACAAGAAACGCAACTAAAGCAGATGTATGATCTGGTTTTTTATCATAATTCAGACCTTTAGTACGAAAAAAGTCATTTTTATCCCTAAAAATGACTTTCCTGTTAACAGGAAAAAACCATTTTTCAGGCTTTCCATACTCTGTTCCTACTATTTTTACTTTTTTATTCAATAAATACTTATTTAAGTGAGATTCATCATTCACAAATGCCACAACACCTTTTTTAGAATCTATTTCAACGTCACGCATACAAGCTTCTATCAATTGCAAGTATTCAAATGTTCGTCCACCATTAAACCCTCCTTGAAAGTAATAGAGACCTTGACCATAAGGGATATAGGCCATTGAATCCGGATTCCGATCATAAGGAAAACTGTCCCGATCTTTTATTCTATATATATGCCAAACTAAACCAACTAAAAAGCCATCCTCCGCAGAAGGTTTCAATTCCTCCAGATGGATTGTCCGTTTAAAAAGAGTATCTCCATTGAAAAAGAATAAATAATCACATTTATCAAAATCATCTTTATGCTCATAGAACATTTTAAATCTATACAATGTATTATTATATCCACCTAGGTCTTTTTGATAATAAATAGAGACAGACTTAGATACAGACAATTCTTTATCTGTAAACAGAAAATACTGTTTATCAACATTCGGGAACAAATACTTCTCTGCAGATTTAAAAAAATCTTCCCACAATAATGTATAATTACCAATACCTATATATAAAATGCCAACTTTCATCACAATGTCTTATTCGCTTCAGTCACCAATCCTGTAATTTCTTCCAGAGAAGACTTATACATTTCATATAACTTACCTCGATTTTTTATTTCTTGAAAACCCATTAGTCCCTTATTCCAAATACGCATTCCTCCTGCCACCATTGACTTGAAACCAGCATTATACCACCCGACTTTCAAACCATACAACCATGCACGTAAACATAACTCACAATCATCGCATTGAAACGGAGCAAAAGAAAAATCAATATGCTCCAAATGTTCAATAAATAATTTTTTATTCAACAACATCGGTGCCCGATTCACTGCATGCACAAAATAGAAATCTTTATCTTCCAACAGATCATCCTTATACAAATCTACATATCCCCACTTTTCCTTATCATCTATAATAAACTCCAATCCATTCAGCCCTCCTAAAATAACCATATCCGGATATTTTTTGAAATAAGAGATACCTTTATCAATCCAACCTAAATCAGCAATCTCATCATCATCCTGCATTAAGACTATATATTCTCCATTCGCAAAACGAATGGTTTTATCATACATCACATTCTCATATAAATCATTAGCTCGTACTAAAAATTCATTACCACGAGTAAGATACCTCATAAGAGACTTAGTATGTTTGTACTCAGAACCATCATCTATTACTACGATCTCAGCATTCGGATACTCACGTAATTTACTGACAATACATTTGACTCCCACACTTTTATTGTGAGATTCTATAATAAAGCTGACAAGCGGTTGATTGGTATATCCTTTCGCCAACCAATCCTCATAAGTTTTCTGCTTTCTTTTAAAGACACGTTTCGCTAACGCCCAATAAACTTTCTCCCAATATAAACGAATATCCATTCTTACTTATCTATTATAGAATTTAACTGATTGAAAAAAGAGGTTATATACTGATCGTAACTATAACACATCTTATTCGCTTTCAACGAAATTTGTTTAAGACCTTCACAATCCTTCAGACTTTGCGCCAATTTCTCCGCAAGATATGTTTTAGATGCCGGATCAAATAGATCACCATTTTTTTGCGGCTCAATCAAACAAGCCGCTCCCGCAACAACAGAGCATAAGGTATAACAACCTGCCAATAATGCCTCATTCACCACCGCCCCAAAACGCTCATAATAACTTGGCAATATGAATATCTGACCGACATTATAACAAGCATATAGATCCTCACCTTGCTTTTTCCCAGCGAAAATCACATGGTCAGCCAATCCATTTCTCTCCGCATGTCGCTCTAAAGCCACTCGCTGATCACCATCACCAACAAATAAAAGAATAACCTTAGGATACCTATTTACAACCAAGGCTAAAGCATCCAGTAAAAAGAATAAATTCTTGATATCTATTAAACGACCAACAAACAACAAGACTTGCCTTCCTTCCAAATGATACGTATCCTCCAATATCTTAGAAACAGGCAACGCATTCTCCAATAGCAACCTAAAATCTTGATCTTTTTGGATAATCGGGAAAAACAAAAATTTCTGCTTTACCCGAAAGCGTTTAACATACCAAGACAGCACATCATCGTTTGTCAAGATAATGCCACTGTAAAACTTAACCGCGATAAAACGCATACATCTTTTCACAAGACTTGCGCTTTCAGCAATCTCTTTGCTATCATCACAGATCGTAAAAATAGACAATTTCCAGTTGAATAGAAATTTATAAACCAACAATAATAAACCCAATATATTATACTCACTACAAAACACCACATCCGGCTGTTCCTTCCTCAATATTGAGAAAACCTGTGTCCTAAGATTCTTAATCCCGAATAATCCCGAAGCCAGAAAGCGAGGTACAAATTCCAATCGCCCTCTCAACTCATCTTGAGCGAATGATTGCTCCAATACATCTCCAAACTCAAAATAGAATATAGCATCAAACTCCTTATTCAAGGAATTAAAAAAATCTACTCGATAAGGAGCTATCGCCGGATGAAAAACCACAAGTTTCTTTTTCATTTCAAAATGCGTTTTATCTTTTCGGAGTTCCATACTTTCCTATTTGTCTCCAACTTCATTTTCCAATAAGAACGTCTTTCCGAATTTCCCAACAATAAGAATTGAAGAATACGAATATAACTTTTCAACTGGGTAATAGCAAAGATCAATCGGCAGCCAGAGATACCATAAACCTTTCGAAAATAAAAGTATTGTCCCTCATATAAAAAATAAAGACGAGATTGCTTTATATAAGAAGCACGACCCTCCAAATGTGTGATCTTTGCTAAGGGGACAGAATAAATATCAAATTTAGCTTTATGGATCCGATGACACAACTCTGTTTCTTCATAGTTCATAAAGAACTCAGGAGCAAAAGCACCTACCTGAGATAAAACAGATTTCCTCACCATCAGGTCTGCACCAACAATAGAAGCAACCCGTATGGGTTTATTTGAAACATTGAAAAATATAGATCGAGGATGAGATAAAGAGATTGGCGATATGTACATAATAGATAGTAGCTCCCAAAAGAAAGACGGATATTTACGGCTAAACGAGGTTGTCGGCTTATTATCCTCATCATACAAATTCCCCCCACAAGCTCCTATTTTATCCGAGGACCTTAAAAATGAATATAATTCGAAAAGAGCATTATTCAACAATAGTGTATCAGGATTCAAAAACAAGATACAATCACCTTTCGCTTGATCAAGAGCCAAATTATTAGCTTTTCCAAAACCCAAGTTATCATCTGCTTGAATACAAATAACCTCTGGATATTGTTTCCTTATCAAATCCAAGGAATAGTCACCAGAAGCATTATCCACAACTATAATTTCATAGTCTACCCCTGTTGTATTTTCCTTAACAGACTTAATACTATCTATTACCAACGAAGCTGTTTTATAATTTACATATACAATACTAATCATACCGACTCCCTCAAGAAAAGCTTTTTAACATCTTCCTCAAATTCAGCCTTTTCCATCAAAATCCGACTCCTATAATAATTAAAGTCAGAGAAACATTTCTCGTAATCTGCTAATACATTTCTTATCAAAGAAATGACATCTTCCTTAGAAACTTTCTTCTCATCAAGCTTATAAATATCCGGAATTGGAATATCTTCGTAAAAATAAGCAGCTCCCCTAATTCCTGTAATAAGACAACAACCATTCAATGCTGCCTCACGAGGCAAACGGTCTTTCCCCGGATGATTACCAAAATCTATATATAATTTACTTTTCCTTAGAAGCTCTACTAACTGTTTACGTTTAAGACCTTGTATAGGACGCCATTCTAAGTCAGGAGACAAACGTATTAATTGCCTAGTATATTCCATACCTTTTGCTGGATTATATAACACGATATTCTCACGTCCTGAAACTTTAGGTATCTCATAAAATTCCGTATTGATATAATCTTTTAAAGGCAATACATATTTAAACCCTTTCGTATAAAGAAAATGATGAGCATATTCCGACTGATACAGGGACACATACCGTTCTGAAGAAAGGCTATTTAAAGAAATCCGACCTCTCTTATCCTCTGGACTTGCATATCCCTTAAAATTCAGAATGAAACGATCTACAAACATTCGTTTACTAAAGTCAAACAACTCTTTTAATGGTAAATTAAACATACAACCATTATAAAAATTGTCCACACTCAACCACCATAAGTAAATGCGAGCATATTTGATGTCTATATGATGTTTAAACAATGTTTCTGGCAATACGACAATATTGTCTTCTCTATCGACAATTTCCAAACTCTGTTGAATATTATATCTCTTAAAAGCATCCGGGATTGCCGCATCTGGTTCACCTATATAATAGATATAAGCCTCCGCACCATTATTCCTCAACACATCTACCAATTGATGCAATAACTCCGTCCCACCTGTTACAAAATTTGCAGGACAATAAATATAAATCTGATGTTTTAAAATTCTAGCCTGTATCATACAATGACAACTTTTTCTACTATCTGGTTCATATCATAATATTTGTATTCAGCTAAACGTCCCCCAAAACAAACATGTTTTTCACGATCTGCCAAATATTTATATTTTTCAAACAAAGTTGTATTCCTTTCATCATTAATAGGATAATAAGGATCTGCACCTTCTTGCCAAGAGATAGGGTATTCACGTGTAATAACAGTCTTAGGCTGCATCCCAAATTCAAAATGTTTATGCTCGATAATCCTTGTATAAGGAATATCAGCATCTGTATAATTTATGACTGCATTACCTTGATAGTTATCAATATCTAATAATTCTTGTTCAAAATATAAACTTCGAAAATCCAAATGTCCTTCACTAAAGGTAAAATATTCATCAATTCTACCAGTATACACTATTTGATTTGCTAACGCCTCAAAATATGTACGATCCTTAAAAAAATCAGCATTACAAAGCACCTCACACCCTTCCAATAGTTTTGATATAAGACCATTATATCCTCCTGCAGGAATACCCTGATAAATATCAGAGAAATAATTATTATCAAAAGTATATCGAAGAGGTATACGTTTTATTATGAAAGCGGGTAAATCACGAGGGCTTTTTCCCCATTGCTTCTCCGTATATCCTTTGATCAATTTCTCATAAATATCCTTTCCCACAAGAGATAGTGCTTGTTCTTCCAAATTCTTAGGGTCATCAATCTGCACTTCTGCGCGTTGACGTTCAATTTCAGCTTTTGCTTCCGCAGGAGTTTTGGTACCCCAAAGCTGATAAAAAGTATTCATATTAAAAGGCAGATTGTATAAGACATTCTTATAATTAGCCAATGGAGAATTTGTGAATCTGTTGAATTCAACGAATGAATTTACAAAATCCCATACTTTCTTGTTAGAAGTATGGAATATGTGAGCCCCATACTTATGTACATTGATTCCTTCTATACTTTCACAGTATAAATTTCCCCCAACATGAGAGCGTTTATCTATTACAAGAACCTTTCTACCGAGGCTTTTATATTTATATGCAGACAAAGAGCCAAACAACCCCGCACCAACTATTACTACATCATATCTTGCCATCTTGTTACGATTTAAGTCCTTTAATAAAAACAATACTCTCCTTAAATATCTTAGAACCTGTTAACCAAACAAATAATATATACAATATTGCGACTAAGATAATCTTTAAGATCAATAGAAGCAACAGATTCTCCATATTTTTTGTGATAAAGAAAACGATACTTATTGAGGATAAAGTCAATACTAAATATGGCATAATGTCACATAATACACTTGACAAACGAATAGGAACTAATTTACTCAAATAAACATGCCACATTAACATCCAAATAATAGAATACACACCTACGTAACCTGCTGTCATCGCTAAAATTCCGTACCTTGTCATATAAAAAGCCAAGAAAAATTGAATTAATCCTATTACAACATGATTATTTAAGTAGAAATCAGAACGTCCACAACTAATAACAATTTGTGAATATAAGACTTGAATAGGAGATATAGCTCCCCAAATACATAATAACTGCAATATAGAAATACTATTAGACCATTTTTCACCAAGTATCAGAAGAACAAACTCTTTTGAGATAAAAGCCAACCCCAACATCAAAGGGAATGATACAAATGCCGTAAAGCGCAACATCTTTCTAAAAATTTTAACTTGGTAATCTTTATCTGTAGATGATCGAGCAAAAATAGGTTGTGCAACACTATTAATCATACCGCATATAACAGAGCCACCCATCGTCATCCACTTATTACCTTGAGAATAATATCCCACTTGATTTGCACTGTAAAATCGTCCTAGCAAAACAGAGAAAATATTATTATTAATTTGAGTAAACACATTGGTCAAAAACAATTTCACGCTAAAAGAGAACATTCCTTTTAGAGGCCTAAAGTCTAGCTCAAAAGTTGGTCTCCAAGGAGATATATAACATTTCAACAAAGAGCTCATTCCGACATATACCAAACTCTGAATCGCTAAAGCCCAATAAGCAAAGCCACTCACCGCTAACGACACACCCACTATTCCTGATAATAATAAAGAAACAATATCAATTTTAGCTTGTTCCTTTACCATCAGTTTTCTAAACATTACCGTATATGGAACCCCTGCTATACCAGCTAAAAAGAAACTAATAAATAACACACGAGATAATGCTATTAATTCAGGACGTTTATAAAACCCAGCAATCAAAGGCGCACTAAAAAATAAAATTACATACAAAAGCAAACCTGTAAAAACCATAAACCAAAAGACCGCATTATATTCCTTATGTGTAACTTCTTGTTTATTAGTTAGTGCCACTGTAAATCCGCTATTTATAATCGTACCTGCAATACCACTAAATATCGCCAACATCCCAACCAATCCATAATCCTCGGCATTAAGTGTACGTGCCAGATAAATACCAAACAACATCCCCAACAACTGTTGCACACCATTACTTACCCCTCCCCAGAAGAGCCCTTTCGCTGTCTTATCTTTTAATGATTGTTCCGCCATTTGATACGTATGGTAAAGTGCGGCAAAGATAAGCATTTACCTTTGGCTAACACTAAAAAAATGAAAGCTTTTCTTTGCTTTATGTATATTTACGATCTTCCGCAGATGATGTGGAAACAAAGAGTTATTGTAAAAATTCTTTTTATCCTTCGAACCCTCTTTATCTTCCATAGAAAAACACGTACGTGTTTTCTTAAAAACATGAGCAACTTTTCAAAAAAGACGTACATGTTTTCCGAGAAACATGCACGTCTTTTTGGAGCTCTGATTATCAAATAATTATAGCGACACACAAAATCATCACCTTATTGTAATGATTTCACATATCTACTCACTGCTATTTCACACTTTTCCCCGCATAAATCCTCCGTATAATATCCACCACCTTCATACCTTCCAAGACGTTGGTCGTTATGATCTCGCCGGGGGCGCCGGAAAGGACATTGACTACGTTACGGATCACGAAGTTGTGGTTTTGGGCGGAGCCTTTGTAAGGGCCATAATCATTGCCGGGGTTGGTAGGGGCCAATTCCGGCATTTCATACCCCTTGATATGGCAATATTCTACCTCATTCATATATTGACCGCCGATTTTCACGCTGCCATTCTCAGCCACGATCAGCATGCTGCTTTCCAGATTCTTGTCCCATACCGCCGTAGAGTAGCTCAAACTACCCATTCCACCGTTCACGAAATTAAAATTCACGAAACCGGAATCCTCAAAGGCGGTCAGTTTCTCGTGGTTGAAGTCGGCGAAACGGGTCTGGATATTACAGATATCCCCGAATAACCAGTACATAATGTCGATGAAATGGGAGAATTGGGTGAATAAGGTTCCACCATCCAAGGCAGCGTCGCCATGCCATCCTCCGGGTTTATAGTAGCGTTCGTCACGGTTCCAGTAGCAATTCAGCTGCACCATATAAATCTGGCCTAATTTTCCGGACTCAACCATCTCCTTGATCCAGACCGAAGGCGGGGAATATCGGTTTTGCATCACGCAAAATACCTGCTTACGGAACCTCAGCGAGGTATAAACCACTTTCTCGGCATCCGCCAAGGTCAAGGCCATAGGCTTTTCTATGACCACATGATGTCCGCTTTCTATCGCTTGGATCGCCATCTCGGCATGTAAACCGTTGGGTGTACAAATATTCACCACATCTATATCCAATCCCAAACGGAATAGTTCATCTATATTCCGGGCGAAAGGGACCGCATAAGCCTCGATCCCCAGCTCCTCTTTCGGACGGATATCACACAAAGCGACCAACTCTGCCCCTTCATCCCGGGTAATCATCTCGGCATGACGCTTACCTATATGACCACAGCCGATCACGGCGAAACGTATCTTCTTATTCATAAAACACTCTTTATAGATTCTATAATATAAGCCTGCTCCTCTTCTGTCATCTCCGTATGAATCGGCAAGGATAATACGGATCGGCTCAAGCGAGAAGCGACATTCAAATCCCCGGAAATCCGGCATCGACCCCTCATCACCTCCTGCTCCTGCAAAGGCAATGGATAATAAATCATAGAAGGAATACCTCGTTCTTTTAACGCTGCTTGTACTTGATCCCTCTTTTCTACAGCTAGCTGTACCGTATATTGATGATAGACATGCGATGAAAAGACTGATTTTAGCGGTTTGCGTACAGTTTTCAATCCGGAAAAGGCAGCATCGTATCTAGCAGCCACTTTACAACGAGCGGCGGCAAATTCATCCAAATACCGAAGCTTAACATCTAAGACAGCGGCCTGCAAGGTATCCAAACGGGAGTTGCAGCCCACCAAAGAATGATGATATTTCATCTTTTGCCCATGATTGGCGATCATTCGCAGGCGTTCGGCCAATCGCACGTCGGAAGTAAACATCGCCCCACCATCTCCATAACAAGCCAACGGTTTCGAGGGGAAGAAAGAGGTCGTACCTATAGAGGCGATCGTACCGGCTTTCTTTACCGTTCCATCCGAGAAGGTATAATTAGCACCGATGGATTGGGCATTATCCTCGATCACATATAAATTATGGCGGCCAGCGATACTCAAGATCGATTCCATATCACAACACTGGCCAAAAAGATGAACCGCGATAATAGCTCTCGTCTTTTCAGACAGGGCATCTTCTATCTTTTCCGGGTCTATATTGAATGTACCGGGATCTACATCCACTAATACCGGCACTAGGCCAAGAGCCAAAGCGACCTCAGCCGCGGCGATATACGTAAAAGCAGGAACGATCACCTCATCGCCCGGATGTAAGTCGAATGCCATCAAGGAGATTTGCAAAGCATCCGTACCGTTGCCGCACGGGATCGCATAAGGAATACCTAAATAATCTGATAAATGGTTACAAAATCCCTTCACCTGAGGGCCATTGATAAAGGCGCAAGCATTTATCACCGTTTGCATGGCAGGATCGATCTCACTACGCAAACGTTCATACTGCTTCCGCAGATCTACCATCTGTATCTGTTTCTCAAGCATCTTATCCATTCAAAAAATAGGGCTATCCCGTCGTTAAAACGGAATAGCCCCCTCATTATTGCGTTTATCTTATTATTTCACCTCGCTACCCGGTTTCACCTCTTTCTCCGGGGTGATAACGGCCAGCTTTCCATCGAAATTCTCGGCGGAGAGAATCATACCCTCGGAAACAATACCTTTCAGCTTACGGGGAGCTAAGTTAGCGATGAAGCAAACTTGCTTGCCTACCAATTCCTCGGGTTTATAATGCTGGGCGATGCCCGATACGATCGTGCGTTTCTCCAGACCATCGTCTATACGGAACTGAAGCAGCTTATCCGCTTTCGGAACTTTCGTGCATTCCAGCACCGTACCCACACGGATATCCAGTTTCATGAAATCATCGAACTCAATATTCTCACGGATCGGTTTCGCCTTATAATTCGCTTCCTCATTCGCTTTCTTCGTATCCAATAATTTCTGCACTTGGGCCTCGATCACACTATCCTCTATCTTCTCGAACAACAACTCTGCCTTGCCCAATTGATGACCGGCCTCCAATAGATCCGTAGCACCTAGGCGATTCCATCCCAACGGCTCTACATTCAGCATCTTATTCAGTTTCTCCATGCTAAACGGCAAGAACGGCTCAAAAGCGATCGCCAGATTAGCCGTAATCTGCAAAGCGATATTCATGATCGTAGCGACACGAGGCATATCCGTCTTCGCCAACTTCCAAGGCTCCATATCAGCGAGATACTTATTTCCGATACGGGCTAGGTTCATCGCCTCTTTCTGAGCGTCACGGAAGTGGTAGGTATCCAACAGGCGTTCCACGTTCTCTTTCACATCCGCAAAATCCTTCAAGGTCTGACGATCATAATCCGTCAACTCACCTGCCGCCGGCACCTTACCCTCGAAATACTTATCCGTAAGGACTAATGCACGGTTCACGAAATTCCCTAAGATAGCGACCAACTCGTTATTATTACGAGCCTGAAAATCTTTCCATGTGAAATCATTATCCTTTGTCTCCGGTGCGTTGGCCGTCAAGACATAGCGCAACACGTCTTGCTTGCCCGGCATATCCACCAGATACTCGTTCAACCAAACCGCCCAGTTGCGGGAAGTAGAGATCTTGTCGCCCTCCAAGTTCAAGAACTCGTTGGCGGGGACATTCTCCGGCAAGTTATAAGAACCTTCCGCTTTCAGCATGGAAGGGAACACGATACAATGGAACACGATATTATCTTTACCGATGAAATGGACCATTTTAGTCTCCGGATCCTTCCACCAAGTCTCCCAGCTATCCGGCAGTAACTCCTTCGTATTAGAGATATAACCAATCGGAGCGTCGAACCATACATACAGCACCTTTCCTTCCGCCCCTTCTACGGGAACAGGGATACCCCAATCCAAATCGCGACTCACCGCACGGGGTTGCAGACCCATATCCAGCCAACTCTTACACTGCCCGTAGACGTTCGGCTTCCATTCCTTATGATCCTCCAATATCCATTTACGCAAGAATGGCTCCCACTTATCCAAAGGCAGATACCAATGCTTCGTCTCACGCATCACCGGCTTGCTGCCACTGATAGCGGATTTCGGATCGATCAAATCCGTCGGGCTAAGGGAAGTACCGCAAGCCTCACACTGATCGCCATACGCTTTCTCGTTTCCGCAATGCGGACAAGTACCCGTAATATAGCGGTCGGCCAAGAATTGCTTCGCCTCCTCATCGTAGTATTGCTCGCTTGTTTTCTCGATGAATTCGCCTTTATCATACAATGTACGGAAAAAATCCGAGGCCATCTGATGATGCGTAGCGGAAGTAGTACGTGAATAGATATCAAACGTGATACCGAACTCCTCGAACGATTTCTTGATAATACCGTGGTAACGATCCACCACATCCTGCGGTGTGATCCCCTCTTTCTTCGCTCTCAACGTAATGGGTACCCCATGCTCGTCCGAACCACCAATCATCAACACTTCCTCTCCCTTCAAACGAAGGTAACGGGCATAAATATCAGCAGGCACATACACCCCGGCCAAGTGTCCGATATGCACCGGTCCGTTCGCATACGGCAACGCCGTAGTAATCAGCGTTCTCTTAAAATGTTTTTCCATACCTTGTGTTCTCTTTTTGAGGAGCAAAGGTACGGAATAATTTGGTTAGATAAAAAAGATTGGAATATCATTCAAGGATATAGTTCGTCAACTCCTGTTTCATTCGCCGAACGGTTGATAAAAGAGGGGATAACTCTACTTTTATTATATTAAATATTTCTTCCTCATCGATACGATGATATTCATGGGCAATAATATCACGTAGCCCCATAATCTGCCCCCAAGGTATGTCAGGATAGTTTATCAAATAACGATGAGAGGTTTTATTATCAATCGTTTTAACACTCTCACCAATAAAAATCAGTTGCATACAAATGCCGCTCAAAAGGAAGGTACCTTCCTGATCTAATAGAAAATCATCAGGCCTTTTAATTTGAGAAGCCTTATTTTGGATCAAAAGTACCGCATCTTCTATCCGGCCTAATAAAGTCTGAATGCGAGAAAGCTCAAACATACAATAGATCTTTTGATATATTACGTAAAAAATCTGTACCAATAAGCTGTTCGCGAAGACGGATGATATCAACTTTACAGCCTAGCAAAGCCTCTAGCTCCTGCTTCATACGACAACGTAAGAGAATATCCGCCTTTCCCTCGTAAGCGATATCGATATCACTGGAATCAGTTTGCTCATTACGAACCACCGATCCAAACAAAGCCATTCGAACTACTCCATAAGCTTTAGCCTTGCTCAAAAAATAACTCCGTAATAATTCTATATATTCCTCTTTCGATCGCATAAGTATATTGGATTTAGGGACAAAGGTACGGAATAATTTGGTTAGACGGAAAAGAATAATTTCCTTTGTGAGCGAGTTTCCTCTTAATGAGGCTAGGAACTTTACCTCTAATAATAATATATATGGAAAGCATATACTTAAATATCACGAATTCTTTACCTATTTGGGTACAAATATTCACTCTTCCCTTTATTTTGGTGTTTTTATTTATCATCCCTGTATTCGGATATTTTGCAACCTTCAATGGTATTAGAAAATGGATGGTCATCATAGCCTGTACCCTAGTTGATATCTCATTATTATCGGCTATTATCATGGCCTTTATTGAGGCTAACAAAATAAATTCTATATGGGAAGAAGACATAAAAAAAGGTATAAAAAAAGAGCTTACCACTAGGGGACATAAAGCGGAAGCTCTCGACATCATGGAAAAGGGTAATTTCTTCGACAAAAAGAAGATTATTATAATAAATATCGAAGATAAGATTTACACGGCGTCTATTACGACTTCCGAGAAAGGGACGTTGATCTCATTTATTTAAACCCGAACCTATACACCAGTGCCAACCGGAAATTAAGCATGAAATGCGTCGCTGAGAATTTCTCCGTAGTCTCGCTCACCTGTGTATCATAATCCCGCTCGTAAGTGGAAGCATCAAAGATAATTCGTGAGCCAAAGCCAAGCCCAGCCTCAAGGAACCATCGCCCCTTCCTCATAAGGAAGATCGGCCTTATTGCCGATCAAGACATAATAGAATAATCAATGAATGTCTCATGTCTTGTCCTTTACGTTAGAGATTAATAATTTCCCATGTCTTACAAACCTTCCCGGCCGCTATATACACCACATACGATCGCATGCGATAAGCGGGGAATTGCCGATTGATATCAGCGGCATATCTTCTCACCTGATCGGCATCCTCGGAACGAACAACCTCCAAGGCCTCTATCATGGCAGCGTCTTTCGCCTTGAAATACTTGAACTCCACCACCCGGCAATCGTTGTGGAAGGCGGTGCCCGGTATGCCCGTCAATACCAGATCCGCACGGCCGCTTGGCAAGTTCTGCTCCACGGCAAAGGTATAGCAATTGCTCAAGTAACGACTCAGCACCTCGTAGAAAGAGCAACGAATAAAGTTCTCGTTGATCTTGTCGAATACTTGCGCCGGGAACTGACCGAGGTACTCCTTGAAATAATTTTCCACCAGCGGCTCCAGCTTCCGATGATCCATGAAAGACTCATAAGCTGGCACAAACCGGCGAGCATCGTCACTTATGCGGTTCAACTCGTTGTAATAATTCATGTAAATACTATGCGCTGTCAAATTAGGCAACACCATCTTGAATTGGTTTTTCAACGTTGTCATGCCCAAGTAATATAAACTGACGGGATAAAACTCCGGATCGAAGAACTTCTGCTTGTTGAACTTACTCCTCAGATCCGGTTGAGAGTAGATCAACTCCCCATCGATCACCAAGGCATCCAGCATCTCCTTCGCGTTCTTCAAGGTGATGGTAAGGCGGCGGATCCAATTCACGTCCGTACGAAGGTTCTCGTCCACCATCTCATCGGGGACACCTCCGGACAGCTCGGCAAAGTTCTTGAAGAAATAAGTCAATATAGTGGAATTAAATAACGGACGCGCGTTGGGCAGGAAGCGATAGCCATCATAGTTGTTTACGATAAGCGTCCACAGCTCGTCGAAACGATCCTCGCCGTTGCCATATTTACGAATCACATAGCGCAGATACTCGGCAGCCTCCTCATGATTGAAACCCAGCATCTCCGTGAAATCAGGCTTCAAGGTAAGAATCTCGGCGATATTATAGCCGCTCGTCAAGTCATCCATCGTAACAGGCAACACACCCAAACAAAAGCAAGTACGGATACTACCCTCGCCGATACCCGCCTTGATCGCCTTGAAGAAGGTACGCAAGAAGCTCTCGCCAGTGGTGACAGACTCGTAAAGCGGGTCCTTATAGGCCGTGAGCAATTGGTTGGTGAAATTATCGTACTCATCGATAAGGATATATACCTTGGGCAAATCGTGCGCCCGGGCATAAGCCAATGCCTCCTCCAGCATCTGCGTGGCGTTGCCCTTGGTAGAGAACCGGAAGTCGCCGAAGAGATCCCGGTTATGCTCCACCATAATCTCCACGGGAGAACAGTTCAATATATTAAAGTTACGCTCCAACCCCTCTATCGTCTCATCCAGCACCATCTTCGAGAAGTCGTAGCGGATAATCATGTATTGGTTATGCTCCGGCGTAGGATTGCTCCCGATCCACGTTCCCCCAAAAAGTTCCTCAAAGCGATGAGACTTACTCCGATCGTAGTAATGGGCGAGCATAGAGACCAACAAGCTCTTACCAAAACGCCGCGGACGCAAGAATACCGGAGCCTTATAACGCTCCAAGTAAGGGATAAACTGAGTTTTATCCACATAATAAAAGCCACGTTCGCGCATCTCCGCAAAATCAGCCACGGCATAGGGAATGGTTATCTGAGGTATCATAAGATCTTCCTTTCTTTTTGATGTACACAGACAAAGATAGTATATTCCTGTGAAACGTGCGAAATAAAAGATACAGACATGTCACGTATGGAATCAAATCTATAACAAATAGAATTCATAAGGATTGATAATCTCCGTGGAAGTCTTTTCATCAACCAGCGTACCATCCACTATAATTCCAATCGTAAGTTTTGACTTGGTTTCGTCATCCAACTTCACCGTTAGATGATAGCTGCGCGAAGGCTCCAAGGTCAGGGTGTTTGAATAGGTATGAGGTTCCTTCTCGCCGGGCAAAGTGAGATTGACGGTATATTGCAAGGCCCTTCCCGCCGTGCCGACATTGAAATAGGCGGTCTTGTAGCTATAGTTATTCTTGTCGAAGGTGAAGCTACGGCTCGACGCATCGGCAGCATGCAAAGCTATTGCGTAGTCCGAAAGGTTTTTCTTGATAAAGTCACTGAACACGACATTCACCGAAGAGTTTGCCAAGGCACATTTCAGTGTCACTTCCGTTGCCTCCACAGGTTTGACAGTAAACGAAACATTCCCCGCCAAACGAGCCTGCCCCCAACCACTATTGGTACGTTCAGCCTCGCCCTCCGTGCAACTCTCTGCCGTAAGGAGATAGCCGGAGCCAGCGCTACAAGTGATTGGAGTACCGGCGATATCGCCATATTTACGGGAGGAGAAAACCACCGTCTCGCCACGGGAAAGGCTCACGTTGAAATCCTTTACATCAAAGCCAGACAAGGCACGGGTAACAATCTCGACTTTCGAGGTATCGACTACGGATAGCCAAATCTCGCCCTGCTCTTCAGTGAGTACCGTTTCCTCCTCGCTCGTGCAAGAGACGAATGACAAGAAACACAGTACAGATAATAGATATAGGATTTGCTTATTCATAATTCTATGCTAAGTTTATAGTTCATAAGAGAATGTCAAGTTATCGATTGTCAACATTGCACCACGAGATGCTGATTCATATCGTCCATTATAATTCGTAGTCTTAATAGAAGAAGTCTCTTCTGACTGATTGTAAGAAGCGTGGTTTGAAGAGGTAATCATAATCCTCAACTGTGTTGCTTTTAAAGAATAATCTGAATATACAATTGGCACTTCAAACTCCGTATAGTCGGAAACTGAGGTTAAAGCTTTACTAGCCGTTCCTATTACAGTATTTTCATTCAACAAAGAGATTGTCACTATTCCGGTCTCACTACTATCATTCCCGTCTTGTACATATTTATAAAATCCCTTAAGTATTAATGGACGTGATTCAAAACCTACACCTTCATTATAGCTCTCAATTCCATTAACATAAGAATAAGAACCAAGGAAAAGTTTTCCCGCAGATCGATTAGCTATAGTAGGCACATTTCGATTATAGTAACCTGAACTTCCAGTAGTCTTACTATCATCTGAAGGAGAAGTTCCATTTGCATCCCATGCAACATTACGGATAACCATGGCATTAGCTTTATTTTGCGCAGACAAATTTTGATATACATCTGGAGTCTCAGAGCCTCCTCCACCCCAAATACCATAACTCGGGACTATTCCTGTCCAAGACAATGTAGTATTATAGGTAGAAGGAATAACAAACCATGAATTTATGTTCGAGCTATTCGCATTGCAAGTTTTCACATTTACACTTGCCCAATTGCTAGGTTCATTAATTGTAAAATTACAAGTATTCTGGTAATACGATCCAAGTGCCGTAGCCCTCCATTTTCCACCCTGACTCATTCCTAAAATATTCACAGTCTCCTTCAACTCCTCAAAATCCCCATTCGGAACAGGAGCTGCGTTCTCAGTGGTTATCGTCTTGGTATCACTGCTATATACCGCACCAAAACGAGAACGAAGCGTATATCGTGTGGAAGGTTCAAGACCTTTTATCACCAACTGGCCATCTACAGTAGATTCAGAGGGGATCCAGGTTAGTCCATCAGCGGAAGCCTCGTAAACGATATTGGCAAGTACCTTATCTGCCATCTCTTTATGGGTAGTCATGTTATCCGCAGTCATAGGGGTTATATAAATAAATTTACTCCAGGCATCGTTTTCCTTCTGATCTGGAATAGTGAAAGCTGGAAGATCTGGATTACAAACAACTATATACCGGGTCTTCGCTACGAGATTCTTATATTGCCAAGTATGAAATACATCTCCTCCTATTTGATTGGAACCGATAAGTTTCAATTCGTAAGTCGCATTCCCTGCTGGTAGAAAGAAATCCTTATCATTCTCTAGCAGAACGGCTTCTCCCCCCGCCACACCGAGAGTCAACTCATAGCTTTTAAACTGAGCGACCAGCTCATCCGACATACGGGGATGGAAAACAGCTTGTAGAAGAGAAGCTTTTATCTCAGCTCCCGTATCCGTGTTTGGAGCGATGGTAACCGAAGTCTCTCCATAAAAAGCGGGTGTATAAGACAATGCTGTTGGGTCACCATAACTGGCTTTCAGCAAGTAACTTCCCACAGGAAGAGTACAGTGAGTAACTCCGGGCTGCAAGGTCTTTACCGTCAAGCCATCCGATTTACTTACTACCTCAATCGTAAAATCCGTGATCCCAGGAAGATCTCCTTCTGCCAGCGAAGCCTTCGTCTGTACGTCGCCGACAGCAGATTCCACCTCGATCCCCGTGAGGAGCAAGCACCCCTCACCCTTGCCACCATTACGGTTGAGGACCTCATCGGCGCAACCCGCCACCATCCAGCAAAGGGTGGCCAAGGTCATTATCTGTCGTATCATCTTTCTCATATCCTATATCAATGCTTTTTATTCATAAACCAATTCCATCTCGTCTATCCAAAGGGTACTGCCTTCCCCCCCGATGAAGTAATCACCGTACTTGCTAGCCGCCGCCACGATGACGATATATTTGGGCGTACGATTCGTCGCACGATATTCCAAGGGTATCTCAACCTGCTTATAGCTCGTGGTAGACTGTCCGCTGATGAACTCGCCATAGGCGATGATATTACGGTCGTTCTTGTCGAAGACCTGCCGGACAGAGGGCTTGGTACGGATCTCGTAAGGTTCCGGCTTATCCGAGAGGGCGATATATATCTGGCAAGAGTCCGGACGGCCCCGAAGGTTTTCCAGACTGCCCACATCCTGCCCGATACGATTGATCGTGGTAGAGGTATATTTATATTGGAACTTGAGGGAGGTAGGGAATGAGGTGAACGGACGGCCCAATTGCAGCACGCCATTCGTGCCGTCCAACGCGAAATCGCCCGTGAAGATATTCCCGGCTCCCAACTTGATCACGGCATCCTTGGATTCCAGCAAGGCCGCTTTTCCAGATACACTCTCGGTCGTAGGCGTCGTCAGATTACCGATGAAAGCCGCCGCACCCGGGTTGCCGGTTCCCCAGAAGGAGGTTCCACCCGAAGGCCACGGATTCCATTGCTTGCCGTCTTGCGACCAATCCTCGAAACCGCCATTTGTCAAAGCGATCTCACCGGCAGTGGTAAACGAGCCGCTACCCGTTTGCGCATTGTCTACGCTGATGCGATAATCATAGGCTGTACCGCCCCGCAGCCCGCCGATCGTAGCGCTGAAAGAGGCACCCGAGGTCTTCACGTCTGCCGCCGTGCTCCACGCAGAAGCCGTCTGTTCCTTATATTCCACCACCGGGGTCTTGCCGCTTTGCACAGAGCCGGTAAGCGTGGCTTTCGTCACCATGGGGAAGACGCTCGACGAGGTAGAGGCACCGCCCTCGCTTTGCTCTATCACCACTTTCCATTCCTGCCATACCTCCTCGCCGGCACGAGCCGCATAAAAAGTCTGCGGATAGGTAAAGTCGCGCACGGTAGTAGGATCGGGCGTGACACGTCCATAGGCCCCACCAAGGTTAAGCGTACGAATTTTGATGTTGGAAAGATCCTGATCCGCACTCACGTAGATCACGGCGACACGGCTGACAGGATCTACCAAATGATCCACCATGCCGTCTACGTCTACCGTACGATCCACGATCTGGCGTACGGTAAGTGTCCATGGATTATCTTGGTAGGTACGGACGTTCAGCTCAAGCGGCGTGGAGAGGTCGAGCCGCGTATTGGCCGACAACGAGAGGCTATCAAGCGAGGCAAAATCATGAAAAGGGAATTTCTCCTTATCGTCGCATCGTGCGGAGTCCAGCTCGATCGTCGCGTCGCGCGGATCGAGGATGAGGCGCGTCAGTCTCAGCCGTGACACATCCACGGAGTCGTTCACATAGAGTGTCACGGTGCGAGCCGAGCGATCTATATCCACGCCGGAGGCTACCGTCCCGTCTTCCGAGGCACGCAGGCCCTCAGTCACGATCTCACTGATCGTTCCCTCCACCAGTGGGTAAGGAATATCGTTATCAATAGCGCACGAGGCCAGTCCCAACAAAGTTACCAGACCGGCCGCACGTAAATTCTCTTTAAACATCAATCGTTGAATCTTCATTAAATTATATTTTCTCCATTAAAGATAGAAGGTCATGCCTATGTTGATCGAGAAGAGGTTGATCTTGAAATTGCCGGAGGAGACACGCTGATGCCCCTCCTCTATCTGGTTCGTCTTTTGGTCGATCCACTTGAAATCGAAACCCATTACGCCAACCGATACCTCTACGGCCGACCAGTCGGTGATAAAAGCCGTCATCCCGGGAGCGATACCGATCTGCAGGTTCTGCGCCGTTTGGTAGGAGCCGTCGTAGGTGGCACCCGTACCGGTGGAATTCTTGCCCGTACCGTATCCATAGGTGAGGCGCGCCTCGTTGAACAGGCCGAATATCTTGCTGCGTCCGATAGGCATATAGGTGCGCAAGAAACCGGATACCTCGTACTTATGCTCCAGATAATAGAGGTTGTCGAGGCTGATGTTGAAATCCTCGCCGAGATTCAACTCGAAGTTCTTCAAGTCGAGGTAGTCGCGGTGATAGGCGAAACGCATGCCCGCGGAGATGTTGTTGCGGAAGAAGTAACCCACGTAGGGACTGACACCGAAGTTGTAGCCTTTTCCCTCCACGTTCTTCAAGACGAGGAAGTTCAGATTCCCCTCATCGTGCTCGGAGTAGGAAACAGTTCCTCCCGCCATCCACGTACCTTTCGGGATGAAGACGGTCTCTTGCACTTCTCGGTCGATACGATTCATGGCTCTCTTGCCACGTTGGGCCCAAGTCTCCCCTACGCAAAGGGCGCAGAGGAGGGCCAGACAGATTAGTTTATTTATTCTCATTTTTCCTATTCTAGTCATATTTCATCGGGAGATTCGGAATCCCCTCCCCCACCGGGCTCCGGCGTGCCGGGTTCGGCGGGTCCAGAGGGCGTGCCCTTGGAACGTTGCTTGTAGGCGGTTCGTACCTGGGCGAAAAGATGAGTCGCGTCACGAACAAATACGCGCGCCTCTTCCGAGGGTTGCAACAGGCTGGAGGCATTGGCCAGTGCGCACATATCGTCCAGCAGGTCTTGCGCCTCGGAGGACAGCTCCTTGGAGGTCACATTCTCTGTGCGTACCGATCTCGATTTGTCGCGTAGGGCGGCCAGCTCGGCATAGCGATCGTTGAGCCGTCGTAGCTCGGCGATGTAAGGTGCCAGTTGCAGAGTGACTACCGAGTCGGCGAACTCGGGCTTCGCTAGGTCGATAAGCAGGCCATTGATCACCTCCGTCTCCTGCGCTGTGGGCAGGTTGGCGAAGTCGCGGTAACCGCGCAAGGCGGGTTCCATCCGTTGGGCGGCGGTACGCTCGGCGGCAAGGGGCAGCTTGGCGTAATCGAGCACGCGGCGGACTATGTAGTTACCCGCCGTATCCCGATCGGCCTCCACTTGCTGCATTTCCGGGGTCTCCTCCGAGGAGGAAGCTTGCATCGTCAGTTCGGTCAGCTCATCGATAATGCCATTCATACGTGTCACCTGTCCGGCGGAAATGTTTAGCGCGGGCACTCCGCTATCGGCTAGCAACGAGATCTCGTCCGGCGATTCGGAATCGGAGCCGCTCGGCATCAGTTTCATGTAGCGTTTCAACAGACTTAGCTTCTCGGCCTTGTTCAAGTTACCTAACGACATCGGAGGAATCAATGTGAATGTACCCATAATTCGATTTTTTTTGAAGGTTATTATTCGTTTGTACCCGTTCGAAGGGTCGAAAAGCCCATTCCGGTTTCCAAAAATGGATTTTGAGGAGTCGAGAGCCGTTTTCCCGCTTCAGGAGGTGGATCTCGAGACCTCGAAATGTATTTTCTTGTCCCGGGAAAGCATCTCGAGCCCTCGAAAGACATTTCCCGGTCTTAGGGAATGAATTTCGAGGGGTCGAAACGGGTTTCGCAAATATAGGGAATTATTCCCAGATAGTAGGCGTTCCGTCATAAATGAGGGAAAGATCGTCTACATACAGGGTACTTCCCGCACCTCCGGTCATATAATCGCCATATTTACTGGATGAGCAAACCACGATGATATGGGTAGGCTGATCCGTCAGGTTCTTATATTTCAACGGGATGTTGAACTCCACGTAGCCATCGCCCTCCGTAGCCGCCCCGGAAGGGAGCTCGCCGTAGGCGATGATGTTGGAATCGTTCTTAAAGTCGATGAATGTACTTTGATCCTTATTGTCAATCAGATAAGTCTTCTTTGCCAAGGCGATATAAATAGCGCACTGATCCAATGTCTCATTTTTTACAATAGTTACACCTGATGGAGTATTCTTAACAATATTTATTACCGCAGGTATATATTTATAAAAACCTTTTAACGCAATAGGCCGCGAAGTAAAAGGTTGACCAAAATTGACAGTCGCACTCTGAGTTAATATACTAGCTTTGCCAAATGTACCCGTATACAAACTGGCTGCGGCAAATATACCCAGCACTTCTCCAGAAGTGAGTTTTGCGGCCTTCCCTCCTTGCGTATGAACAAAATCCGCAGTAGCATTTGTCGGGGTCAAACCTCCTGCGCTAGCCCCCTCGTTACTCGTATCCCAAAATTTGGCATTCGTGTCAGCATTAGGTGAGCTACCATTCCAGCCATCCAGGGATCCATTTTGTAAAGCGATCTCCGCCGCCGTGGTAAATTCCCCCGTAGCGACACTGATCTCTCCGTCTGTCAACCGATATTCGTAAGCCGTGGTGGAAGTCAATCCCGTCAAGGTAGCCGAGGCGGAAGAGGCCGCCGTATTAACCGTGGTCGCCACATCCATCCAAGTATCCGTATTCTTTGGGCGATACTGGAACTTCAAGGATGAAAGCTCACCGGAATCAAGCGTTATGTCAGTAGCCGTCAGATAAGCTAGCTGGCTCCACGGGTTCGCGGACAAGGTTGCGCCGCTCTTCGCGTTCGGATCGATCGTGAAGTCGTATGTGTACTGGTTCATCGTAGGATCTACCGTTACGGTTACATTTCCCGTGCCGGCAGCCTGATTCTTAAAGTTCAAGATATAGTGGTCTTTCGCGCTTACCTCCGAGATTGGCAGCTCCTTAGAGCTCGTTTTTCCGACAGCGGAAACAACCGTATAAGCCACCGTTAGGTCGGAAACCGGGAAATAGGCCACACTCGTACCTTTCGGGGCGAAATCCACCGGAGTGATCGAAGCGGTAGCGCTCTTTACCTGCACATTGATGGAACCATTGCCCAACTTATCCAAGAAAGCCTGCTCGAAAGCCACCGTCACCTTCACGTTCGCCAAGGAGCAAACCAAATTGGCTGTCGCAGTCTTGCCTTTCTCGATCGTCACCGTCGTCTTGCCCGTGTAGTAGGCGCAATCCGCTCCGGCGTTGCCGTCCCATCCGTAAGAAACGGCCTCGATGGTATATTCACCTTGCTTCAATGAGAGTTCTTTACCTACTAAGTCCGCCGTATGGTCATTTGTCTCAAACTTCGTCACACCAGCTGAGTTCTTGATCACCACACGCATCTGCTTGGAATTATAATCAGCCTTCGTGTTTACATCCGCGCTTTGCTCCAAGGCTACACGCAAGTAGCCTACGCTTTCCTGTGTACTCAATTCATCACCTTGACAAGAATAGAAGAAAACACCAGTTAAAAGCAATAATATAAATTGATATGTTTGTCTCATGCTTCTATTCCTCCTTTTACTTTACTATGATAGATAAAACGGTCTCGTCATTAACATTTCCATCGCTATCTTCTAGACGGATCTTAAAGACATGACCATTAGCAGAAGTTGTCTTTTGATAAATGCTTACCGCTTGAAAGAATTCGCCTAAGGGGAATTCATAAGAAGTAGCGCCAGCAGGAGGAGCTTGCAAATTAGGAGCGATCATCTTTATTAATGTCATTACCGGACTGCTATCAGTCGCACCGACAAACTCTACTCCCTTGCTAAAATCACAACCATTATTTATTAAATCCTCGTCATTGATTACCGCACCAAAGCCTGCATTACCTGCCTCTATAACCACTTTCATACTTTTCAGTCCTTTCTCGCTCGTAATGGTGGCTATCGCCTCCGCTTTTTTATCCACATCATCCGGTAGCGTATAAGTAGTTTGAGGTATTGAAACTTTTATAGCGGAAGGATCACTCGGATCCACCGGAGTCCCCGGCTCATCGCCGCCATCGTCCACCACCGGCACGTCTACGGGATCCTCCACTCCATTCCACGTCACCTCAGCAGAGATCTCGATACCCTGCAAACCATTCGGATTTTCCGGATCATAAGTGCCCGGCTTCATCGTGATGGCCAACGCGTCGCCACCCTGCCAGTCGGAGCTCTCGGCCGAGGCGGGCTTCGTGATCACACGGCTCTCGCGTATATCCTTATTATCCTTATTCTTTCCCACGAAAGAGACTGTTATCTCCTTTACGCCCTCATCTAGCATCCAATAGAAAGCGGAGGGTTGCGCGAAAGCCTCCGTTCCAGAGTAGGTAAGCACCTTGCTCCGCGTACCGGCCTTCACCGTGATCGACCAGCTAGTAAAGGAAGTCTGCATTTCCGTGGAATAAACAAGCTGTATCTTCGTATTTTCCATCTTACAAGTAACGGTGACATCGGTAGCCTCACCTTTCTTCACGGCGAAAGAGGTGCTTCCACCATAGTAAGGATCTGTCTCTGTCGGACCGCCCGGCTTATGGGCATACATCGTGTAGCTGTCTACCGGAAGTTCCACGGAGGCATTCGTAGGATCGTAAGTAAGGGTTTTGTAAACGCCCGTGCTGTTACTGATCTCCACGATATATCCCGTGGCGCTCACCGATGGGATAGACTCTGGAGTTCCGGGGTTAGCATCGGCCTTGGTCTGCACGTCGTTGTTCTTCGCGTCTACAGCTACCCCAAGATTCAGCAAGCCCATCTCGGAGGAACCATCCTCTTTCCCGAGGATCTCGTTCTTCATCTCGCAGGAAGCCAGCCCCATTACTAGAAGGCAACCTGCCATTATCGTATATTTTATATTCATCATTAAATTCGTTCTACTGGTTTTACATCCTAATAACTATTAGAGCCAATCGGAAGGGATCTCGATATCGATAGGCTTATCGTTCGTGGAATCATCGAAAGTAATCGTGATGCCTACCTTGCCGGTGGTATCCTCTACTTTCGGATTGACAGTGATTGTCCACATGCTGCCCCACTTCATCTCGCGGGTCAAGGTATTGACCTCGGCCTTCGTTCCATCTGCCTTCTTGGTAAACTGGAAAGTCGCCGTCACGTTCTCCCCGGCCTCGGCCAGCTTCACGTAAAGAGGATCCGTATCTCCCTTCGGCCAGATGATCGGACCGTTCTCACCTGCCGCTTGGGTAGAGAAATGAACGGCGTAATCAGAGAAATAAGTAGCCATCGTATCGCCAAATTTCACGACCAGCTTTCCGCAGGCCGGCTTACAAGCCACATTTACAGCCGCTACCTTATCGCTATTCACGTCGAATCGGCTAGAGCCATACATATAGATACCGTTACGGGTGGAGGCATTCACGTTAAACTCTTCCCCATCAGAAGCTACTACCGTGTAAGAGCCGTTGCTCAACTCGATCAAACCTGTGGGCCTTTCCGAGTATTTCCACTCACAGCCCGATACCACATGGCCTTGCGCATCCAAGATTTTCACCTTGTAATCCGCAAGGGGACGATCCGTCAGGTATGTACTCTCATCGACAGCTTTTGTCTTCGTATCAAAGACCGTCTCGGCGGCAAGGTCTAGTATTACCGCACCTTTTCCGCCCATAGCCTGCGAGCCTCCCTCCTCGGAGGAGCAAGCGCTCAACATTAGGCCTCCCGCCAAGGCACAGACCATTTTTACTAATAAAGTCCTCAATTTTCTCATGCAAAAATTTATTGATTTCTGTTTTTTTAATTTACCTAATAAAAAGTGTACAAAAGAACGACTTCGTTAGGAATCTCACAAGGTCAATTTTTATTATTACCTATTCTTTTTTTTAGATTCCATTTTATACAACAACAAGAACAGAGCGTCTTACGATTATCTTCTGTCCTGTTTTTATTCTTCATTATTCTATTTATTAGATTGAGTCCAAATAAAAATATCCTCAAAAAAACGTATATTTGCCATCAAAATTACGTAAGAATATGGAAAATGACATCCCTAAAATAGACCTGCCACAAGATTGGGTAATAGGAAAACTCTCGGAGAAAGACATTGGATTGCTGAATTTATACGCTAATTATCCTTGTCGACTAAAGGCGGGAATATTCGTGTTATGCCTAAGGGGAGAAGTGGAAGCATCTATAAATCTGACGCAATTTAAAGTAGAGGCCGGGAGTTTTATTACGATTCTGCCGGGTACGATTTTCCAGATTCATAGAATGGATAGAGATCTGCAAATTTATTTCATGGGATTCTCGTCTGATTTCATCAATCAAGCGAATATCAATAAATCGGTCATGGATATGCACTATGCCATAAAAGATAGTCCTGTTTTCAAACTAAAAGAAGAAGCCCAATCATTATTGAGAGATTATTTCGAATTGTTGATCAAGACATATCAGTTTTGTGTCTCGCAATTAAACAGGAGTCTCATCAACCACCTGTTTTCCGGAATATTAATGGGAGTCAGCATCATGTATAAAGATAAGACAACAGACACGTCCAATCTCTCTAAAGCCGAAATTATCAGCAAGAACTTCACTCAATTAGTCATGCAAAACTATACCATGCAACGATCCGTTGCATGGTATGCCAAGCGGCTTGGCATCACACAAGCGCATCTAAGCAGCATTATCAAACAAACTACCGGAAAAACTTGCATAGAGATCATAACCTCCATGGTAATCATGGACGCTAAAGCTCAACTGAAATCAACGAACCTTTCCATCCACGACATAGCCTATACGCTAAATTTCACGAATATGTCTTTTTTTGGAAAGTATTTCAAGCGGTATGTGGGCATGAGCCCACAGGAGTATAGAAATAGTTAGTCGATACTCACATTCCCCAATTCTCCCTATCCAAACTCCTATACTGTATAGCCTCCGCCAAATGCCGGACTTCGATATGTTCCGAATTATCCAAGTCCGCTATCGTGCGGGAGACTTTCAGGATACGGTCATAGGCACGGGCGGAGAGGCAGAGACGTTGCATGGCGGTTTTGAGGATGGAGAGGCCGGAAGCGTCGGGAACGGCGTACTGATGGAGTAGCTTGGAGTTCATCTGGGCGTTGCAATAAATACCCTCATAAGCGGCAAAACGCCTTTCCTGGATCGCACGGGCTTTTATGACCCGCTCACGGATAGCGATACTAGGCTCTGAGGGCTGTTGCTCGGAAATCTTCTCGAAAGGGACAGGGACAATCTCTATCTGGATATCGATACGGTCCAATAAAGGGCCGGAAATGCGGTTCATATATTTCTGGACGGCTCCGGGAGAACAGAGGCAAGGACGGTCCGGATGGTTGTAGTAGCCGCAGGGACAAGGATTCATGGAGGCCACAAGCATAAAGCCGGCCGGATATTCCACCGTGAAACGGGCACGGGAGATATTGATCACTCGATCTTCCAATGGCTGCCGCATGACTTCCAAGACACTCCTGTTAAATTCCGGCAACTCATCCAAAAAAAGGACACCATTATGAGCCAAGCTGATCTCTCCCGGCTGCGGGAAAGTGCCACCTCCTACCATAGCGACATTAGAGATCGTATGATGGGGAGAGCGAAAAGGACGTTGTACCATCAAGGAGGTGCCACCTCCTATCTTACCGGCTACGGAATGGATTTTAGTTGTTTCCAAGGACTCATGCAAGGTAAAAGGGGGCAAGATCGTGGGGAGACGCTTCGCCAACATGGACTTGCCACTTCCGGGAGGGCCTACCATGATCAGATTATGCCCGCCGGCGGCGGCCACCTCCATCGCACGCTTCACGTTCTCTTGTCCCCGGACATCGGAGAAATCGCAATCAAACAATTGCTGGCGGTCGTAAAACTCCTTACGGGTATCAATAACCGTAGGTCGCAATGTAGGTTTCCCCTCCATAAACTCCAGCACCTCTTTGATATTCGAAGCTCCATACACTTCCAGATCGTTCACCACCGCAGCCTCACAAGCGTTTTGCTTGGGTAAGATAAAGCCCTTAAAGCCTTCTTCCCTAGCCTTGATAGCGATAGGCAATGCCCCTTTTATCGATTGGAGGCTCCCATCCATAGAAAGTTCGCCCATCAATACGAATTTGGATAAGTTGGATGAATCTATCTGCTCTGCCGCCGCCAGAATACCGATCGCCAAAGGCAGATCATAAGAGGACCCTTCCTTACGGATATCTGCGGGGGCCATATTAATAACGATACGATTGCGGGGGAATTTATAACCACATACTTGAAGAGCCGAGATAATGCGTTCATGGCTCTCACGAACGGCCACGTCCGGAAGACCGACTAAAAAGAATTGGATACCTTTGGAACAGTTCACTTCTACGGTAACGACCGTAGCGGAAATCCCCTGCACGGCAGCGGCATAAGATTTTACTAACATAGTTAAGAATTTTGAGTTACTAATTACAAATTAAAACCGGAACCTCCTGTTTTCAATCGCTCAGTCTTCGAACAAGTTCTCCAGTGTTTGCTTGATCTCGATTCCATTCTCTGTTTTCATCAAGATCTTATGATCCTCATCTATCAAGAAACAGCGTGGCAATACGCTTACGTTATACAGATCTATCAACATAGCCGCTTGTCCGGCCGAATCTGTTACCAGATTCCACGCTATACTATCCTTCTTCAGTACATCCCGGACATTATCCGGATTATCGTCCAAGCTAACCAAAAGAATATCCAACTGATCTTTCGGATATTTCATCGCTACCTTATCCAGATATAGATCCTCTGTCTGGCACATATCACACCAAGGAGCGGTAAACGTCAGCAATAAATATTTCTGCGGGAAAGAGTCCAAACTTACCGTATTCCCATAAATATTCCTTACGGAGAAATCTGGGGCTTCCGCACCCAAAGCCGTACGTTTCGCACGGGCGCTATATTGCTCCAGCTCCTTCACCAGATAAAAGTCTTTCAACCTTGGATTCAATAACGCCAACAACTCATCAATTTTACGAGTATCATCGGGATCTGAGAAAAAAGATTGAATCAAGACAACGGATGCCTCTTCATTCGGGTTCTCTTTCACGTACCGGATCGCTTCCTCGCTCAATTGCATATTAACATTCGCCAAACGAGCGGCGATATCCGTCTCCTCGATCGTATCGTTCAAATCCTTGCTATTTAAAGAATTTGATAAATTTGTCAATTCCGTCAATAAAGGAGCGATTTTTTTCTTAAAAGCGGTCAACTTATCATTTGTCCGTCCCCCCTTTACCTGCAATAGCAATGGAGAGTTAGCGTCGCCCGTGATTTTCACGGTTTCTCCCGGTTCCAGATAAGCCGTAACCCAATGCTCTTTATCCGCAAAGAAGATAGTCACACAATGGAAACCCGCTTCATGTTGATCGATCTGGAACTGCCCGGGTTTCGTACAAGCCACTGTATCAACCACTTTATAATTATCCTTCTCAAATACAGCATATACGGTTTGATCTTCCAGATTAGAAAGTTCCCCTTCAATCCGATAGACATAATCCTTGCCACAAGATGACAAACAAATTATAAAGCCAATAATAAGTGCCAGTTTTTTTATCATTACTCCTTTTTAAGCTCTTCTTATAACAGATAATCCGGTCTAAAGGTAGGAATATTTTTTAAAACTACTTCACATTTATAATAAAATTAACGCAGTTATCATAAAAAAAGCGCAGAATTAGTAATTCCACGCTTTTTTATAAAGATATTTTTAAACCTTGACCTTTTTTGATCAAGTTTTTTTAAGCAATTATAACTGAGGACCAGCAGCAACCAATGCCTTACCAGCTTCGTTGCCCGTGAACTTAGCGAAGTTCTTCTGGAAGCGAGCAGCCAAATCCTTCGCTTTCTCATCCCATTGAGCAGGATCAGCATAGGTATCGCGAGGATCTAAGATCTTCGGATCTACGCCCGGTAATGCAGTCGGAACCTCGAAGTCGAAATACGGGATCTTCTTTGTCAGAGCCTCGTTGATAGAACCATCAAGGATAGCGTCGATGATACCTCTTGTATCTTTGATAGAGATACGTTTGCCGCTACCGTTCCAACCTGTGTTCACCAAGTAAGCCTTAGCGCCAGTCATTTCCATCTTCTTAACCAACTCTTCGCCGTATTTTGTCGGGTGCAATGACAAGAAAGCAGCACCGAAACAAGCGGAGAATGTAGGAGTCGGTTCCGTGATACCACGCTCTGTACCTGCTAATTTAGCGGTAAATCCAGACAAGAAGTAGTATTGAGTTTGCTCCGGAGTCAAGATAGATACTGGAGGCAATACACCGAATGCGTCAGCAGACAAGAAGATAACTTGTTTTGCGTGCGGGCCTTTAGAAACCGGCTTAACGATGTTCTCGATGTGATAGATCGGATAAGAAACACGAGTGTTCTCTGTAACTGACTTATCAGCGAAATCGATCTTACCATCAGCGGCAACTGTTACGTTCTCAAGAAGAGCGTCACGTTTGATAGCGTTGTAGATATCCGGCTCGCTCTCTTTATCCAAGTTGATAACCTTAGCGTAGCAACCACCCTCGTAGTTGAATACACCTTCGTTATCCCATCCGTGCTCATCGTCACCGATCAACAAACGTTTCGGGTCCGTAGACAAAGTAGTCTTACCAGTACCAGACAAACCGAAGAAGATAGCTGAGCTCTTGCCCTCTTTATCCGTGTTAGCGGAGCAGTGCATAGAAGCGATACCACGCAACGGGTTCAAGTAGTTCATGATAGAGAAGATACCCTTCTTCATCTCACCACCGTACCAAGTATTCAAGATAACTTGCTCTTTAGTCTTCAAGTTGAAAACAGTAGCAGTCTCAGAGTTCAAGCCTAATTCTTTGTAGTTGTCAACTTTAGCCTTAGCTGCGTTGAAAGAAACGAAATCAGGTTCGCCGTAGTTAGCCAATTCCTCAGCTGTCGGACGGATGAACATATTAGTTACGAAGTGAGCTTGCCAAGCAACCTCCATAATGAAACGTACTTTCAAACGAGTAGCCTCGTTAGCGCCACAGAATGTATCGACAACGAACAAACGTTTGCCAGACAATTCTTTTACGGCTTTAGCCTTCAAGTCTGCCCAAGCAGCCTCAGAACAAGGCTTGTTATCATTCTTATATTCATCAGAAGTCCACCATACAGAATCTTCGCTGGCTTCATTCTTTACGAAAAATTTATCTTTAGGAGAACGACCTGTATAAATACCAGTCATCACGTTTACAGCACCTAGCTCAGTTACTTGGCCTTTCTCGAAGCCTTCCAAACTCGGTTTAGTTTCTTCTGCGAACAGAACATCATAAGACGGATTGTGAACGATTTCTTTCACATCAACAATTCCGTACTTGCTTAAATCTAAATTAGCCATCTTGAATTTAATTTAAATGATTGACTTTATATAACTTTTCTCTCTACTCTAGTTCGATACGGTGAGGCTTTCCGGCCTTTTGGAGCTTGCTGCGACTCCACCTTGTTAACCGCGGTACAAAAGTAATATTTTTTTTTATCGTACACAGCTTATTAAGGAAATTTTTCAGTAATAATTACTCTTTTCCATGCAATTAACAAAACCCTTAGTCTATTTGTAATATGGAGTTTACAAATCATATACTTTTAGCTAGCATCTCAACTATTTCCGAAGTCGTCATCATAGGTATTCGCTTTTATTGTGACTGAAACAAAGATATATACTTTTTTCCACACAAACAAATCCAGCGTATAAATATAAGAAAGGCGCAGGATAAATATCTTGCGCCTTCTCTTATATCCGATCAGAAATATATTACTTTACCTCCCAAATCTCACCTTTCATCAAAAGGTCGTGTAATTTACGTGTAGGATTCTTCGCTTGTACCTCCTCGATTTGCTGGTGGACAGCCTCATCATAGGTCGGTCCCTCCACATCTCGTATTACGCCTAACGCGATTGGCATATCACCGCTCATCATGGCAAGCATCATATGCAAGGTGTTATCCTTCTCATGGGCGTCGTGTACCAATACGTCATCCATCGTATAACCATCTTGTCCGATCGTTACGGATTTCAGTTTTAGGCCGTCTAGCACAAGGCCTTTATCCATGTTAGCGCCGTAAACCATTTTCTCGCCATGGCGAAGGAAAATCGTACGATCCGCACGGTATGCCTTATCAACGATCCCCTTATGGATACCATCATTAAAGATCACGCAGTTTACCAACACTTCCGTAACGGAAGCGCCTTTATGACGGGCGGAAGCCGTCAATACCTCGGTCGTATTCTTCAAATCCACGTCAATCGTACGGGCGAAGAAATTACCACGGGCACCCAACGCCAACTCGGCCGGGATAAACGGATCTTCCACCGTCCCATAAGGAGAGCTCTTGGATACAAAACCACGGTCGGATGTCGGGGAATACTGCCCCTTCGTCAAACCATAGATCTTATTGTTGAAAAGAACGATATTCAAGTCGATATTACGACGGACAGCGTGGATAAAATGATTACCGCCGATAGCCAAGCAGTCGCCATCACCCGTAATCAACCATACGCTCAAGTCCGGGCGAGCCGTCTTTACGCCGGTAGCGATAGCCGCTCCACGACCATGGATCGTATGGAAGCCATACGTATTCATATAATAAGGTAAGCGGGAAGAACAGCCGATACCTGAGATAACTGCCATATTGTGAGGAGCCACTCCTACCTCGGCCATAGCCTTATGCAGGCAATTCAGTACCGCATGGTCGCCACAACCCGGGCACCAGCGTACGTACTGGTCGCTTTTATAATCTTTCGGTTGAAATTTAGTTTCTTCTGTTGTCATCTTTTAAGCCTCCAATATTTTAGTGAATTCCTCAACTAATCTCGCAACGACAAAAGGTTGTCCCTTTACACGATTGAAGCGATACGGGTTAAATCCGGGAACCTTTCCCCGTAAATAGTTAGCGAACTGGCCGTTATTTTGCTCAGCCACCACCACTTTCTTATACTTAGAAAGAACCTCAGCCGTATTCTTAGGCAGCGGGTTGATAAACTTGAAGTGAGCGAAAGCCACCTTCTTGCCATTCTCCTGCATCGTCTCCATCGCCTCGTAAAGGTGCCCGTAGGTTCCACCCCAACCAACGATCAATAAATCAGCGTCCTCATCTCCGATCACTTCCAGTTCGGGGATATAGTCGGCGATCTTATCGATCTTAGCCTGACGGGTCGTCACCATCTTCTGGTGGTTAGCCGGATCGGTAGAGATAGCGCTCGTCTCGTAGTCTTTCTCCAGACCGCCCAGACGATGAGCGAAACCTTCCGTTCCCGGAATCGCCCAGTAACGAACCAAGCTTTCCTTGTTACGACGATACGCCTTCCAGACTTTCTCATCTTGATAATTAGCTACGTAATTCGGCTTAATCTCCGGATATTTATCCATTTCCGGAATTCTCCAAGCGGAAGAACCGTTAGCGATAAAGGCATCGGTCAACAAGATAACCGGAGTCATATGCTCCACGGCCAACTTACCTGCCCAAAACGCGGCATCAAAACAATCAGTCGGCGTAGAGGCCGCTATTACCACGGCAGGGCTCTCACCATTACGGCCATACAGAGCCTGCATCAAGTCCGTTTGCTCGCTCTTCGTAGGCAAGCCCGTAGAAGGACCGCCACGCTGAACATCGATAATCACCAAAGGCAACTCAGCGATCACCGCCAAACCGATCGCCTCGCTCTTCAAGGCAAGACCCGGTCCGGAAGTAGATGTAGCCGCCAAGCAACCGGCGAAACTAGCTCCGATAGAAGTACAGATACCGGCGATCTCATCCTCGGCCTGAACCGTGATAACGCCTAAATCCTTACGTTTAGATAATTCATGTAAAATATCAGTAGCCGGAGTGATCGGGTAGCTACCCAAGAACAACTGCAAACCAGCTTTCTCGGCAGCGGCTATCAAACCATAGGAAGTAGCCTTATTACCATTCACGTCCGTATAGAATCCGGGCTCGGCTTTCTTACTCTCGATACGATACGTAGAAACCGAGGCATGGATGTTATTACCATAATTATAACCGTCCGTCAAAGCCTTGATATTAGCTTGGGCGATAACCGGTTTCTTAGCGAACTTATTCTGCAACATGTGCATAGCCTCCTCCAGCGGACGCTCGAACAACCAGCAAACAAGTCCTAAGGCGAACATATTCTTGCAGCGAAGAGCCGATTTATTGTCCAAGCCAAACTCAACCAATCCGTCTTTTACCATCGTAGAGATCGGAGCGGCAACAACCTGCACGCCAGTCAATCCCAGCTCAGTAAACGGATCATCGGTCGTAAACAAGGCCTTATCCAAATCACTTTTCTTGAAAGAGTCCGTGTCGATTAAAACAATCGCATTGGGTTTTAGGTGTTTTACGTTCACCTTCAGCGCGGCGGGATTCATGGCCACCAATACGTCGGCCTTATCACCGGGTGTAAAAATCTTACGAGATCCCAAGTGTACTTGGAATCCGGATACACCACTTAGTGTTCCTTGTGGAGCACGTACTTCTGCCGGATAGTCTGGGAATGTAGAAATCTCGTTCCCGAAAACCGCGGACAGGTTTGAAAAGATTGTACCGGTTAACTGCATACCATCTCCCGAGTCTCCCGAGAAACGAATTACAACCTTCTCCAGCGTCTTAACTTTTGTCTGTTCTGCCATAATATACTTTATTAGCTTTATCGCTTATTGGTATTTAGATCGTCCGCAAAGTAAAGCATAAACTTTGCGAGTTCAAAACTTTTCCGCATCAAAAAGCAGAGAGGTATAGATCAAGATTATTAGATGATAGATTAAAATGATTAGACACATAACTATTCACTGTCTTCCCGTAATACATATATACTCCCGCCCTAAAGCCCTTATCCGATTTGATCATTCCTTGCACGGAACCGGCGTCGCCCAACGACAATAATAAAGGCACGAATATATTACTATAAGCCATCGAGGTAGTACGAGCCACCCGGTTGCTGATATTCAGTTTACAATAATGTAATACCCCATATTGCTCGAACACCGCGGGATCTTCCCTCGACAAGCAGCATGTCGTCTCAAAGCAACCGCCTTGGCTTACCCTCAGATCGATCACCAAAGCTCCCTTTTTCATCGTACGCACCAAGTCCGTAGCGATAATATAGCGATGTCTCGTATTAATATAACGCATCGCCCCGATCACCACGTCAGCGCTACGAAACGCGTTATGCAGCACATTCGGATGGAACGTGGAAGTAAAAAGCCCTTGCCCCAAGACCTGTTGTATTATACGCAATTTATTGATATCATCATCGAATACTTTCACGGATGCTCCCAAGGCCAACGCGGCACGCGCGGCCACGGTCCCGGCGTTTCCGGCCCCGATGATCACCACTTCCGTAGGGGATACGCCCGGGATACCGCCTAATAAGATCCCTTTACCTCCTTGGGTATTGCTCAACAGCTCGGAAGCGATCGTTATGGAAGCCGCCCCCTCGATCTCGGAAGTGACATTCAGCACCGGGAAACGATTATATTCATCCGCCATCAACTCATAAGAGATAGCGGTAATCCGTTTCGCCATCATCAACTCGAAAGCCTCTTGAGCGAATAAATTAAACTGCACCAATGAGAAAACGGTCGTGCGAGGTCTCATAAGCGCAATTTCCACCGGCAACGGAGGCAATATCTTCAAGATCAGATCCGCTTGGAAAACTTCCGCGGGCGTATCGACAATCTCCGCCCCCGCCTCCGAGAAATGATTATCGGAATAGTTGATGCCTAATCCGGCGCCACTTTCCACCAGCACCCGGTGACCGCAATCGGTCAGCATATCCACCGCCTCCGGAGTCAACGGCAAACGTTTTTCCGCCTCGCATCGTTCACGAGGAATACCGATAAGCAAACGGTTATTCACCTTGCTGATCTCTTTCAATAATTCCTGCGGGATATAGGCCCCCTGTGCCTGCCGGCCGTCGTTCGCTTCCATATGCTATAGGATTTTCATTAACGCGTTCGATATGTCATGTACATCAGATTCTGTTAACATCTTCTCGGCATCAAACGTTATGGACGCCTTCGTATAAAACGGATTCCTTTTCTCCAGACTCTCGGCGATAAACGCCCTCAGTTCCTCCCCGGAACGTCCTTTCAACACCGGACGGGTATGTTTGCACAACTCCAGACGCTTCGCCAGCTCCTCGACTGACACCTTCAAGTAAACCGTCGTGCCAGAAGCGTTCATAAACTCCATGTTATCGAAAAAGCAAGGAGCGCCTCCTCCCGTGGAGATCAGCACGTCCTCAAACTCAGCGACCTCGTGAAGCATATTCCGTTCTATCTCTCGGAAAGCCTCCTCCCCTCTCTCGGCGAATATCTGCGAAACGGCCTTATGATAACGCCCTTCGATATAGTAATCAAGATCTATGAACGAAAGACCGGCGAGCTTGGCAAGCTCTTTTCCCACCGTTGTCTTGCCCGCTCCCATATATCCGACCAAAAAAACACGTTTCATACGTTATTATAATAGTTTTCGCAAATGTAAACTTTTTCCGGGAACTCTATCTTCTTTATTCCTAAGAATCAATAAAAAAATCATAGGCCAATGGCTTTTACTGTCTGGGTCGCACGATCCACTACCAATAAAGTATGACGAGCACCGGCTATTTTCTCGGGATAGACCATCGAATCTGTAAAGTCCTGCAATAATTTTCCGTTCTTAGGGCTGATCTCCCATAGCTCCGACCGTTTATCATCGACACGAAGCGTAACAAACAAACGATCCCCTACAAACGCTATCGACTGGGGAGACTTTTCAAATCCCAATGTCACCAGATACGGCGCAAAGCCCGTGTCCCCTGCCCGAATGTCCGCAGGATCGAATAAATAGATCATATTTTTATTCTGGGCCGTCACATACAAAAAGCCATCATTTCGCGCCGCTACCGCATAAGTACCCATTGCCTCTTGCAAATTTACGCTACGGCTATATATAGGTACCCGAGCAGCGGAACCGGGCTGTACATCTTGCTCCAAGACAACTACCAGTTTCCGTTTATCCCGGATAAAGACAGCCCCTTGACTAGCCGTCACATCAAACGCATGAACGGTCTGATAACCACCCTCACCCCAAGTACCCGTACCGATACAAGTAATGAACTCATACGTTTCCGCATCGAACACATCCGTACGGCTTCCCGTATTCGTGACATATATTTTCCCATACGAGCGAGTCACGCCGTTTGGCTCCCCCACAAAGGTCTCTTTCTTATCTCCGTTCATCCACTCAACCATACTTTTCACATGACGCACATTACCGGAAGATACATCAAAGACCTCCAAACTATAATGTCCCGGAGCGTCATTTGCTACATATAGCGTATTCCCATAAAGATGGACCGCTTTCGGATGAAAAGTTTCCACAGTGGCACCGGGAATATCCAAGACTGAAAGTGTAAATGAGAGAGGAGAACCCTCATCGCCAGCCCTATCCGTCTCCATCGGAGCAAGCCCAAGCCCGCCATCTATGGCATCCAATTCCGGATCATCGATAATGTATTTCGAGGAGGTATACACGTTTTTATTCTCTACCAGATTCTTATTCCTCCGGGTATGCAAGAAACGGCGGGAATAAATCGGCAATTTCTTACTCACGGAAAGCTGTGAGTAAACCTTCATACAAATTGTAGGGAAACCGCCTTCCGCCGGATAGTACGTCATATTCCCACTATGCCCATATCCCAAGCAGTGCGCCAGCTCATGATACGGCACATCAGTCCCGTTGGCATCATCCGCATAATGGGTAAGATAGACATATTCACCTAATCCAAAGGTATTTCCCCCGCCCAGGCCGACAACATTCACCACACGCCCATAACACAATCCGCCATGATTCAAGATCTTTTTCTTCAATACATCTATATCCACGATTTGCTCGTTATTTATCAGCTTACCACGCCACTTCTCCAGTTCCTCGTCAAAAAGCGAGGAAGAAAACATCGCCGCCATATTCAAGGAAAGGGCAACCGCCTCACGAGCCAGATGTGGCCTGAAGTTACCCCAGTTTGAACCAGAATACTTACCAAACCAAATATTCCACTTTGGTTTCACGTTAATCATTCCTTGATATACCGGATCTCCACATTCAATCCGCAAACTTATATTCTCGACCGCCATATCCGGATAGGCTTCTATGGTAACCTCCTCGCCGGAACGCGTATAATAAACCTTCGCCTGTTCCAGAAAAGGCAACTTCATTTTAAACTCCTGAAAAGGTAAAACCGTAGTAAACTCCGCAAACCGTACCTCGTCCTCATAGCCTTCAATCGTCGCCCATACGATCACGTTATGTATAGCCCTGGGTGAATAGAAACGAAGCATCAGCTCATTCTGCTCGGTAACCGACACCTGCAAAGGTTCATTCACCTTGAATTTTCGCTGCGACGAATCGAAAAGAACCTCGTCCGGTTCCTCATCCTGAAGGATATAAGAAGTATTCGACGAATCATAATCCTCCTCCGCCATCCGTATTAAACCATATTTACTCGTTCCTCCACTATTATCCACATCATCTTCATCCGAACATCCGAGAACAAGAAAGCCTCCCATTACAAACAGAATGACACGAATGATCGTGTATCTCAACATTTCATTCATAAATAATCTCTACCAGTTTTGGACGCAAAAATAGTATTTTTATTTAACTCGCATAAAAGTCACCGTTTTTATGTAATTTTGCCCCGTAGACAGATGTAGATTCGATGATGAAATTTATAGATAAGTTCAATACAATCATCCATAAGCCATTTTTCAGCAAATATAGTACCTTAATGGGGCTATGGGCATTGCTGGGGGTTATCGCATGGATCACCAAGTATTTCCCCGGGAAATATAACAACTTCTCCATCTTCAGGCAATCCTTTTGGCATACGTTGAATGAGTTACCGCTCTATGCCGCCTATCCGGAAGAATACAACGATATTTTTCACTATGGGCCGGTATTTAGCTTGGTCATCGCTCCATTCGCCATTACACCGTTATGGTTGGGATTGCTTACTTGGTCGGTGGCACAGAGCCTTTTCTTATTCTGGGCGGTCAAGATGCTGCCGGGAATCAAGCGGGAACGTATCTTTATCTATTGGTTCTGCGCCCACGAGTTGCTTACCTCGCTTTTCATGTCGCAATTCAATATCAGTATCGCCGCTATCATTGTCCTCGCTTACGTATTGATAGAGAAAGAGAAAGACGTATGGGCCGCTTTCGTGATCATGTTGGGTACCTTTACTAAATTGTATGGGATCACGGGATTGGCGTTCTTCTTTTTCTCTCGCCATAAGATGAAGTTCAGCCTATCTTGCGTAGGATGGGCGGTCGTCATGGTCGTAGCCCCGATGATATTGTCCGGGCCGGATTATATAATGTCCCAATATACCGGTTGGTTCGAGGACTTATCCGGAAAAAATTCGGAGAACTTATTCGCGCTCATGCAGAACATTTCCTTCTTGGGAATGGTTCGTAAGATATCGGGATCGGTCAGTTACTCGGACATTTATCTGATAATAGGGGGATTACTATTATTCGGCCTGCCTTATCTACGCATCAGTCAATATAAATATGAGGCTTTCCGGAAAACGTTATTGGCCTCGGTGTTGATGTTTGTCGTACTGTTCAGCACGGGTAGCGAGTCCAGTACCTATATCATAGCGTTTATCGGAGTCGCTATTTGGTATACGGCTGTACCGTGGAAACGTTCGACATTGGATATTGTCTTGATGGTCTTCGCCTTTATTTTGACCAGCATGTCTCCGTCCGATCTTTTCCCGAAATACATACGAGTGCATTATGTATACCCGTATGCGTTAAAAGCGTTGCCTTGTATGCTGATCTGGCTAAAGCTGACATTTGAGATGTGTACGAGGAGTTATAATCCGGTAAAGGCATAAATGGAATGAACGCACGAGCAGACATAGATTTGGTATTACCTTGTTACAACCCGCCTTCGGGCTGGGAGGAACAAGTAGCCACCCATTTCCGCGAAGTGGAGCGATTATTCAGCCCGGTACGTTTCCACCTTTTTATTGTCAGTGATGGTTCGAGACGGGGATACGAGCCGGAGACGATCGACCGCCTCCGGCAATTGATACCGGATGTCTGCGTCGTGGACTATAAGCCTAACCGGGGAAAAGGATATGCCTTGCGAGAGGCGGTAAAGCGATGTACCTCTCCTTGCATTATTTATACGGACTACGATTTTCCTTATACAAACGACTCGTTCGGCAGGATGGTCGAGGCGTTGCTAGGAGGAGCGGACGTAGTCGTGGCTACCCGCGGCAAAAGTTATCAGGATAATCTACCTCCTTTCCGGCAAATGTTATCCAAACTGTCCCACATATGCAATACATGGGTCTTGCGGATCAAGATCAAGGATACGCAAGGGGGCATGAAGGGATTCAGCCAAGCGGGACAGGCGATATTCCTGACGACCCGTATCAATAGCTTCCTATTCGATACGGAATTTATCTATAAGGCAAGTCGCCGGAAAGAGATAAACTTACGGACGATCAACGCAAACATCAAAGAAGGACTGGCGGTATCCGATATGGGATTCAAGGTCCTGCGGCGGGAAGCGTTGAACTTCTTATCCATCTTATTTCATAGAGATTAATTGACATACATGATATTACTTAGTTTTGATATCGAGGAGTTTGACGCTCCATTGGAACACGGCGTGGAATTGCCGTTCGAGGAACAAATGCGTACTTCCGTAGAAGGAACCCGGAAGATACTGGCATGTCTGGCCCGTCACCGGGTAAAAGCGACTTTCTTTTGCACGGCGAACTTCGCCCTTCACGCAAAGGATTTGATCTTGGACATCCAAAAGGGTGGACATGAGATCGCTTCGCATGGTTTTTATCACTCGTCGTTCGAGACCGCCGATCTACGCAAGTCCAAAGAGGCGTTGGAGGAACTGACCGGACAACCGGTGAACGGTTTCCGTATGGCCCGCATGATGCCCGTCGAAGAAGAAGAGATACATAAGGCCGGTTACTTATACAACTCGTCCTTGAACCCGACTTGTATTCCCGGCCGTTATAACCATCTGGGGCAGCCCCGCACCTATTTCATGAAAGATGGCGTATTGCAACTGCCCGCCTCGGTGACCCCGATCGTCCGTTTCCCCTTATTTTGGCTGGCTTACCATAACCTTCCGGCCACCTTGTACCGTAAGTTAGCGCTTTGGACGTGGAAAGAGGACGGTTATTTCCTAACCTATTTCCATCCGTGGGAGTTCACCTCCTTAAGTGATCGGAAAGAGCTAAAGTTACCGTTTATCATGACCAACCATTCCGGTTGCAGCATGGAAAGAAGGCTGGACGCCTTGATCCGTTTCTTCAAGGATAAAAGAGCGCCGTTCGGTACCTATACGCAATTCTCACAAGAAATCTTGAGTAAGAGTCATGGCCAAGAATAAGTTTTATGTCGTATGGAAAGGGTTGAACCCGGGAATCTATGATAACTGGGCAGAATGCAAGGCACAGGTAGACGGACAAGAGGGAGCCAAATATAAATCCTTCGAGAACCGGGAGGAAGCTGCCAAAGCCTTCGAGGCCGGCTATACCCATTACCTAAAGACCGCCTCTTCCCCGAAAGCCGTTGCCCGTCTCGCGCCGGAAGCCCCGATCGGAAACCCGATCAATGAGAGTCTTGCCGTAGACGCCGCCTGTAGCGGTAATCCCGGGGATATGGAGTACAGAGGCGTTTATACCGCTACCGGGCAAGAGATCTTCCATATCGGCCCGCTGAAGGAGGGCACGAACAATGTCGGGGAATTCCTCGCCTTAGTACACGGCCTCGCCTTGCTACAGCAAAAGGGAAGCGACCTGCCGATCTATTCGGATAGCCGCAACGCCATCAGCTGGGTCAAGAAAAAGAAATGCAAAACCTTATTAGCACGTAAACCGATCAACGAACCTATCTTCGACCTCATCGAGCGGGCCGAGAAATGGTTGAACACCCATACCTATACCACCCGGATCCTCAAATGGGAAACATCCGTATGGGGGGAGATCCCGGCGGATTTCGGAAGGAAATGAGGTAAAGGTAATTAAAATTATATCGTATATTTGCCCAATATATCGAATTCAAGCCTATGAAGATCGCTTTCGACGCAAAACGGATTACGCATAACGCTACCGGACTGGGTAATTATAGCCGGTTCGTAGTGAATAGTTTGTCCGCTTCTTTCCCGGAGCATATCTATCAACTCTATACGCCGGGCAAAGGCAAAGAGGCGTTACGGAAACGGATCGAGGAGCGTCCAAGTGTCTCATTCCATTATCCGGAAGGCAGGTTCGATAAACTATTTCCGTCTTTATGGCGTACCTCCGGTCTAACGGCTACGCTTCGAAAAGAGCACGTAGATCTGTTCCATGGCTTGAGTAATGAGATTCCTATGAATCTAAAACAGAACGGAATCCCAGCGGTCGTAACGATACATGACTTGATCTTCTTGCGTTACCCGCAGCTTTATAAACCGATCGATCGTTCCATCTATACCTACAAATTCAAGCAAGCTTGTTTACGATCGGACAAGATCATAGCGATCAGCAGGCAGACGATGCGAGACATCCGGGACTTCTTCCACATTCCGGAAAGCAAGATCGAGGTTGTTTACCAAGGTTGTGACCCGATATTCGGGCAAGCGGTTCAAGAAGACGTGAAATCGTCCGTACGCGAGAAATATCAGATAAACGGGCCTTATATATTATATGTAGGGAGCATCGAGGAACGGAAGAATTTATTGCTTCTGGTAAAAGCCCTGAAAGCCCTGAAAGAAGATATCTCCGTGATCGCTATCGGTAAGCATACGCCTTATACGGATACGGTAGAGACCTATATCCGGGAAAACAACCTGTCCGGTCGCATCCGTATCTTGACCCATATACCTTTTAACGAATTAGCCGCTTTCTATCAGATGGCGACCTTATTTGTATATCCCTCGTTTTTCGAAGGATTCGGTATCCCGATATTAGAAGCCCAGCTTGCCGGTATTCCGGTGATAGCGGCTACCGGTTCTTGTCTGGAAGAGGCGGGCGGATCGTCCGCTCTATATACCGATCCGAGAAATGAGCAAGAACTGCGCGGCTTGATAGAGTCCGTATTGAACGAGCCGAAGCTGGCCGAATCCATGCGTTCCGGCGGACGAGAGAATATACGGCGATTCATGCCCGACGTATTAGCGGCTCATTTCATGCGAGTATACGAGAATATCTCACGATCTTAGCAAATCCATTTTATCCATACACAATGAATATACTTTTAGTCTATAAAGAAGCCGACATAGCGACCTACAAAATGCTGGAAGGATTGTCCAAGCTTGAGGACTTCAACATCTATATCGCTTCCCCCCAATCGTATACCGACAAAAAGATCTATGGGAATTGTACACCCTTGGATCTGCCGGTCATTACCTCGAAGTTCAACTGGAACGTTATTCGTGCCCTGCGCGAAATCATCAAGACTTATCGGATCGACCTTATCTACTCACCGAGTAGTTCCGGTTTATCAAACGCTCTATTCGCCTCCATAGGCACACGGGCGAAGAATATCGCATACCGAGGTACGCAGGCTAAATTGAAGCGGTTCGATCCGACCTATTATCTAGGCATATTAAATCCCGCCGTGGAGCATGTCGTATGCGAGACCAAAGATATCGAGGAATATCTCTCCCGATTCATCGCACGAAAAAGACTAACAACCAGCACAAAGCCATTTGATATCGATTGGATCAAGGAGGCAGTCCGTACGCCCAAACAAGCAGACGATATTCCGGACGACGCCTTTCGTTGCATCTATATCGGAGCGACGAAGAACAGGCCGTTCAAAGGCTTAACCGATTTGATTCATGCGTTTATCTTATTGGATGATCCACGGGTACATCTTACAATCGTGGGAGAATATGGGGAAAATGATTTCCAATTAGCCCAACAGTCGAAGGTAAGCGCACAAATTCATTTTCTGGGACAGCGTTCCGACGCCATCTCTTTTCTGGTCACGTCCCAGTTGTTTATACTTCCCTCGCACCGGGATGCCTCCCCAAGAGTCGTGCGGGAGGCTATGGCTTGTTCCGTTCCTTGTATCGTAACAGACATACCGGGAGCAAGAGACTTAATCATAGACGGAGTCACCGGATTGTTAGTGCCGCCTTCTTCTCCTCAAAAAATGGCGGCGTCTATCCGCTCGCTTATCGATAACCCGGAGCGATTGGAAGCGTTCGCCAAGGCCTCACGTGAGCATATCATCCAAGATTTCAGCGTAAAGGCTTATACAGACGGCTTCGCCACGTTATTCAGGTCGATCAAGAAAGCATAGATTATTTACAGATTTAGAAACAACGGATATAAGCTAATGAATAGCTATCATAAAGATGGTCCTTCATTCCATGTTTATATTGGAAGGACAGGATATTTTTCTTAAGCTCATAATTTAGCTTTGTCCGTAGAATCATCGGCTTATCTCCATTATCCCGATATCCCCGGAAACCGGCATAATTACAATCCAACGAGAACCCCCGATAGGTCCCTAACACACCTGCCCCATAACAGAAAGCGTCGTTCTGACGATTAACGACATCGTTAGTCATCCAACAATAAAAACCCGCTAAAGCTTGCACACGGATCGAAGCGTTTACATCTTTCCGCTTCCACAACGTACGTCCCAGATTGGCGTCGAACCAATAAGAGGCCGCATCCGTATAACGAGCGTCGCACAAGCGTCCGCCACTGGCGGTTTTCAGGTTGGCGCTTACCACGATATCCATCCATTTCTCGCTCCGGAGGGCTTGGAAATAAAAATTAAAGATCACGTCGCCCCGGCAAACAATCGGGGATTTCAATTCTACCGCATAACGCTCATCCCGCACTTCCGGCGACATCTCATACCATTCTTGGAATACCCAACTGACATTCACCCCTACACGTCCCTTTACGACAGGAATGTACAAACGGGTAAAGATATCTTTCGTCTGATCGCCTCGCGTCTTATGATATTCCCCCCGAAGCTCCACTTCCCAACGGCTGGACAGGCTTCCTCCTACCAACTCGGGAATCGGAAAGGCATTTGGCCCGAAATAACGGGGCGAGTAAGTCAGATACTCTACCTTTTCCCACCATTCTAACGCCTTAACCGGAGATACATAGGCCAAAAGACAACTAACAACTAAACAGAACCGGAGTATTTGTATTTTCATAAAAGTCTATAATTCAAATTCAATCTCATGCTTCAACGCATATTTCTTCCAGAAACGATTTCGATAGTATAATATCCAACGAAGGCATTCCGCTTTATCAAAATGCCGGCTCTCGGCATAGGTCTCTGCCATTAAACGAAAAGCGGCTTCCCGTCCCCACAAACGGGAGAAATTCGCGCATCCTCGTTTCAGCGAGACAGGCCCGAAGTGCATCCGGTTTATATCGATCAAGGAGAACTTAACCCCTTCCTCCGTACGATCGTACAATACATTTCCGGGAGAGAAATCGGCATGATAAACCTCCGCCTCATGCAACTTTGCCATATAAGTACCTAACGCACGGAAAATATCCTCGTTCTCCTCTACCGGACGCTGTCCGACTTTATACAATGTCTTATAGCTGGATTGCAGACTGATAAAATAACTATATCCCAAAAACCCTTTCTTCCTAAAAAGGATATAAGCGATCGGGGCAGGAGTCTCAAACCCCTTGGCGACTAAACGCAGAGCATACTCATAGGCTCGCACAGCCTTGGGCCGACGAAAAAAACGATAAATAATACGGTTTATCAAGAGGGGGACTCTATATCGCTTGACATTCAGTTCCACACCATCTACCTCAAAAACCTTGATCTCATTCCTCGCCTTATAAATCGTTTTTCCCTCTTCTGAAAATATACGAGGTACACGCCTTACAAAATCCTCGAATCTCCCGTACGCCGGGTTAATGACCTCCTTCATCCGAAACCATTTCATTTAAAGAGGTTAATACCTTGTTTATGATTAGATCCGGATTGAGCTGTTTCATACACGCCCAATCCTTCCGCAGGCAGGGCTTTTGGCCGAATACGGAACAAGGACGGCAAGGTAAGTCCAACTGGATACAATCTTCCGGATCCTGATGATATCCGTAAAATCCGGCATAGGGATGGGTAGCGCCCCAAACGGAAAGCACCCGTGTACCGACCAAGGAAGCGAAATGCATATTGGCGGAATCCATGCAAATCAACAGATCCAACCGGCTGATCAAGGCCAGTTCCTGATCCAAGGAATACTTGCCCGCCACGCTTTTTACCCGGGGATACTCAAAAGCCCATTGATCCAAGAGCGCCTCCTCGTAGCCACGACCACCGAACAGGAAGATGGTAAAATCCTCTCGATCGGAAAGCTCGGCCATGACCAGCTCCATCTCCCCGGTCGGATAAATCTTTCCCCGGTGCTTGGCGAAGGGGGCGATACCGATCCATTTGCCCGTCTTCGTTCCCGCAAGGGGTTCCAAGGCGGATAAATCAGGGGTCGAGGTCTCATAAAGCGAGGTGAACGATTCCGTATAATGAAGTCCGGCGTTACGGAACACATCCGCATAACGTTCGATCACCGGGCGAAGTTGTTTAAATCGTTTATGCTTCGCGTCGGTCAACCGGGCACGATCTTTCCGGGCCTTATCCACGACAAACACCCGTCTGCCGTTCAAGCGGAACAGCGTACGGATAATCATGGTTCGCAACACATCGTGCAAATCCAGCACCATATCGAAATCGTATTTCACCAAGGCAGAGGCAAAACGAAGCAATCCCGCCAACGTTTTCTCCGTGCTCTTCGTATTGATACCGATCACGTTCACGTTCTTCGGGCGGTTGATAAAAACCGGGATCAAGAACGCTTGCGTCAACACGGTAAACGAGTCCGTAGGATTCGCCTTGGCTGCGGAATAGATAACGGGAACGGTCATCGCCACATCCCCGATAGCCGAAAGTCGTATTACTAATATATTTGCCATTATTTCTTACCGTACAACACAGGATTCAAGGCCGGGTCGTTGTACATCTTCATTTGCTTGTAGACCTTCATGTATTTCTTACCGTCACGGATATCGGATAGCAATTGATCCAAAGCCATCGACAAATCCTTCTTCTGCTCCATCAGCACCGCCAGTTTCTGCTCACAACGAGCCTTATGCTCGGCAGTAGCATCCGGACGGTTTGCCTCCTCACGCATATGATAGATCTTAAGCGTAAGGATCGACAGACGATCGATCGCCCAAGCCGGGCTTTCCGTATTGATCGTAGCGTCCGGCAATACTTTCACGTTCTTGTATTTATCCAGAAAGAAACTATCGATCAACTCTACCAAATCCGTACGATCTTGATTCGACTTGTCGATGCGGCGTTTGATAGCCAGCGCTTCCACCGGGTCGATCTCCGGATTCCGGATAATGTCCTCCAAATGCCATTGGACGGCATCGATCCAGTTCTTAAGATAAAGATAAAACTCGATGCTCTTTACCGCATAGGGATTATGCACTGTAGCATCTACATTGTCAGTTACATGATAAGCCTCCGTAGCTTGCTCAAAAATGCGGAAACATTGTTCGCTGAAGTTCATATATGATTCATTTTCTTTCTGTGAATACTTTGTGGGACAAAGATAATGCTTACGGATCAGAAACCCAATTCTACCGGATAAATTCTATCCTCTTAGCATATATCCTTTCTTCGGCAAGGATACGATGCCGGTAGACGGATCGTTATGAAGCGCTTTACGGAGATAGGTGACCTGCACATTCAAGGCCAGGGAGTTGGCGTATGAGCTAGTTCCCCAGACGGTTTCCAACAGAAGGTCACGATCCACCGCCAGATTCAGGTTTGTCGCCAGGATTCGCAGAAGATCCGCTTGGCGGGAAGTGATCAATACCTTGTTATTGCCCGTACGGATCTCATTCGTGGTATAGTTGAAGGTCGTGTTTCCGAAATGGAAGCTCTCCTCCTGCACGTTTTCATGGACACCGATCTCAAAACGGTCCTTGATACGGGCGATCAGCTCTTCCGGATAGAAGGGTTTCGCCAAGTAATCGTTTCCGCGCAAGCTAAAACCTTTCAAACGGTCGTTCTTATCGGAACGGTCGGAAAGGAAAAAGATCAAGACATGGCGGTCTTGCTCACGGATCTTTTCCGCTACCTCGAAACCGTTTAGGCCGGGCATGTTGATATCCAGCAAGACCAGATCCGGTTTCACGACCGGGAATTGCTTCAAAGCCATGGTACCATTGCCGGTATAAGTCACCTCATACCCCTCCCGTTCCAAGAATCGCTTCAAGACGAGGGAATACTTAAAGTCATCGTCAGCGAAAAGTATTTTCAATGTCGATTTCATAAAGCTGCAGTCGGTAGATTTATAGTAATTCGAGTGCCTTCACCTAATTCACTTCGCAGGGATACTGAACCATGATGCGCCTCTACTATTTGGCGAACGTAGCTCAATCCCAACCCAATACCCGGAATTTGCTTATCCGGCAGATGAGACGAACGGTAAAAGTTCTCGAATACCTTTCGCCGCTCATCCGGAGCGATACCGAAGCCATTATCCGAAACGGTCAATCCCACCCCTTGCTGATTCCAAAGCACTACGATTTCGATATTCACTTCCTCTCCCGAATATTTGATAGCGTTCTCTATCAAGTTAGACAAGACATTCGCCACATGTACCGGATCGGCTGTCAGATCCGGCATATCCGGGGGAAAGGCCGTCGAGAAAGAGACTTTTTTCCCGGCAGGGATATTGGTTAGGCGCACCACCTTCTCCACCAACTCACGGAGATTAAAAGCGGAAGGTCTTAAGAGCGTCTCCGTCTCGCTCTTAGGGTACCAAACCCAGCAACAAGCCGTACATGCCGGACAAACGCTTCGTTTTGAGATGGAGCCGCAGGTATTCAGCCTAAAGGAGGTGGAAATCCATCCGGGACGTGTCTGGGGGCGGCAAGATACGATCAATTATGATGTCACCCGCTTTCTCTCCCCAAAGGATCAATCCATCAAGGACGTATTACGGAAACTTCCGGGTATCGATATCGATGATCTGGGGAAGATCTCTTACAACGGGAAAGAGATCCGTAATTTCTATGTGGAGGGACTGGATCTCACCAACGGGAAATACAAGCAAATCAGCGAGAACCTGCGAGCCGATGCCGTACAGAACATACAAGTGATGGAGAACCACCAACCGATCCGTGTGTTACAGAGAAAGATCAAGACCGAAGACGTAGCGTTGAACCTCAAGCTGAGACCGGAATTCCGGGATCGCTGGTTGATCAATGCCGAAGGCGGTCTCGGCGCATCCCCGTTCTTATGGAAAGGAGCCGCTGACGCCTTGCAGATCAGCCGCAGCAGCCAATCCGCTTATCTATATAAAGGGAATAATACCGGGCAGGATGTATCGGGCGAGCAAAATACGCTTACCGAATCACCCGAATCCCGTTTATCCGAGCCCAAGGTTCCCCAATTTCTGCTACAGCCCTCATTCTCCGCCCCGCTAAAGAAAGAGCGCTGGCTGTTCAACCATATACACAGCCTATCCGCAAATCGCCTATATAAACTGAACGAGAACACCCAACTCCGTATAAACGCCGGTTATATCCACGACCTGCGAACACAGGAAAGGGGGAGTGAGACGACTTATTACCAATCCGAGGACACGATTCATCTAACGGAGCAAAGCGATAGCCGCATTCGCTCGGATCAAGCCAACCTCAATATCGGAGTGGAAAACAACTCGCAGGAAAGGTATCTCAAGAACCAGTTCTCAGCCACCGGAGATTGGCAATCCAGCCTTTCCCATATAACCGGAAACACAATTTCCACCGGCCGTACAACATTGGACCAACGCATCAAAACCCCGAACCTCAACTTGCGTAATAATTTACGGAGCCTGTGGAGCTTGGACAAATACACGTTGGAAGTCCAGTCTTTGCTCCGTTACCACAGCAACGCGGCCGATCTTCGCTTGGATAACCACCCTTATCCAATGAGCTTACGCGACTTTTATACCGATAATTCCTTTTCATTCCTGAAAAAGAGCGGTCCCCTCACCCAGCGATATACGGTGGGCATAAACGGGGAGATCAGCAATATCAAGAAAAGCCTGCAAACTTATCTCTCACCCGATTACCAATGGAATACCTATAAATGGACCCTATCCCTCAGCTCCCCACTCAGATGGACCGGATATACAGGGGGCGGTTTCTCCCGCATCTCGGTTAATCCGTCCCTGTCTATTATCTACAAACTGAATTACGCATGGCGTTTCACGGTACACGCCTCCTATAAGGAAAGATATGGAGAGATGACCGACTTATACGACCGGCCTTATCAAACGGATTACCGGAATAGCGTCTGGAATTGCGGAATCCTCCCGGTTTACAGACAACAGCTTTATTCCGTTTATGGGGAATACAAGAGTACGGCACGGGAATTCTTCGCCACGGTAAACCTGACACACAACCGGGAGTGGTACAATCGTATATACGAGCAACGTATAGAGAACGGGCAGGTACAACGAGTCTCCTTACCGCTGTCCAACCACGGTTCCGGCTATACCGTCAAAAGCACGCTATCCAAAGGCTTTTACGATCTAGGGCTAAAGACCTCGCTCATGGCGCTCCTCAATATCAGCAAGGCCGAGCAAATCAGCGGGGGACAAAGGCTTCCTTATCAATATCGCCTCATGCGCCTAGAGCCCAAAGTGATCTGGACTCCCAACCGCCATTGGGAAACCAGTTACCAAACCGATATCCGGTACGGAGGAAGTAAAATAGGAGAACGTACCCGTTTGGCGCCCTTATGGAACGTCATCCAACAAGTACAACTCTCCTACATTTTCTCACCCATAGAGGCAAGTCTTTCCGTAGATCATTACCACAATGACGTGAATGAAGACCAATCCGTCAACGCCGTTTTCGCGGACTTCTCGGTCTCATGGAAATCCGGGCGTTGGCAAATCACCGCCACGGCGACAAACCTGTTCGACAAACGTACCTACGCATACACACGATACGCATCGTTGGAAAGCTATACCTCATGGGTACGTATCCGTCCCCGGGAGTTTCTGGTAGCGATCCGCTACCGTTTATAATTATTAGGTCGTTTAGGGGATACTATTGTGAAAAATCAACTAATTTTGCGTCTTGATAAATAAGCGGCTTTATGAATAATGATAAGATCGTCACACCCAGCTTTTGCTATATACTAGCGGCGAATTTCCTGCTTTTTTTCGCTTTCTATCTAATCCTGCCGATCTTGCCTTTTTATCTGAAGGAAGAATTCATGATCGGGAAGTCTATGATCGGGTTTATCTTGTCGTGCTATACGCTAGCGGCGCTCTGTATCCGTCCGTTCGCCGGATATTTGCTGGATACTTTCGCCCGCCGTCCCTTATATCTGGTGGCTTATTTCATTTTCACCACCATATTTGGCGGATACATGGTAGCCACGGCACTTACCCTCTTTATCGCCTTACGCGTCGTACACGGTTTCGCCTTCGGCATGGTGACGGTGGCCGGAAATACGATACTGATCGATATCTTGCCCTCCTCCCGCCGTGGGGAAGGTATTGGCTATTACGGCCTAGCCAATAACATCGCCATGAGTTTCGGACCGATGATCGGTCTGTTCATGCAAGGGAACTTCACATACGACGTGATCTTTTCCTGCTCGTTGCTATCCGGAAGCCTTGGTTTTATCATGGCCTATATGGTCAAGACTCCTTATAAGCAACCGGTCAAACGAGAACCGATCTCCCTAGACCGCTTTTTCTTGGTGAAGGGAACTTGGGCGGGTATCTCCCTATTATTGCTCTCCATTCCTTATGGTATGACTACCACTTATGTAGCGATGTACGCCGCTGAGATCGGGATCAGCGTAAACTCCGGACTTTATTTCACCTTTATGGCCATGGGACTAGCCGTCTCCCGCCTGTTCTCCGGACGGCAAGTGGATAAAGGACGGATCACGCTTGTTATCTCCCTCGGGATGTATTTGGCGGCGGCCACATTCTTTCTTCTCGCGGCGCTCAAGGAGTTGATGCATTGGAATCCGGTATTTTCCTCTTATCTCTACATAGGTATAGCCCTCTCGCAAGGCGTGGCATTCGGAACCATGTTCCCTGCTTTCAACACGCTTTTCGTGAATCTGGCACCCAATAACCAGCGGGGTACAGCCACTTCTACATATCTAACTAGTTGGGATGTAGGTATCGGTATCGGGTTGATGGCCGGGGGCAGCATCGCACAAGAGCTAGGTGGCTTCAACTACGCCTACCTGTCCGGCGCTTGCCTTACGGTATTGTCTACGTTTTTCTTTTTGTTCAAGGCAGGGCCGCATTTCAATCGGCACAAGCTGAGATAAGTACTGCACGGCTCTTCCATTAATCTATCCGTTCTTAGTTAAGCCGAGAAGCTTTAATTCCATACAATAAGCCTACTCATGAACTGCGCACGTAAGAAGCTAAGAATCAGCGTCAAAAAAACACGAGAATCTTTCTGTCAAAACACGTACATGTTTTTTCAAAAAGTCGTACGTGTTTTGGATGAAACTCGTACGTGTTTTCCCGAATCTTTCGGCTGAGAACAAAAGCGCATATAGAAATCGACAAGAAGCCATCATCACTTGTATATCCCCTGTTTTTTACTTAATATCGCGTAACGATAATCAAGCTGATAAGATGAAAATAATAGCAGATAACACGGTTCCTTACCTAAAAGGGATCTTGGAGCCAATAGCGGACGTATCCTACCTTGACTCCAAAGAGTTTACACCCACTAACATAAAAGACGCGGATGCCTTGATCGTACGTAGCATAGATAAATGTACACGCGAGCTATTGGAAGGTAGCCGGGTTCGCCTCATCACGACAGCCACGATCGGGTACGACCATATCGATATCCATTATTGCGAGAAGACAGGGATCACGTGGAAGAACGCCCCGGGTTGCAACGCCGCTTCCGTGGGGCAATATGTATTATCCTCTTTGGTAGCCGTCGCCCTCCGCAAAGGAGAGAGACTAGCAGGGAAGACTATCGGTATCGTTGGCGTAGGCCATGTAGGGAGTATCGTGGAGATGCTATGCGAGGCCATGGGGATGCGTGTGCTTCGCAATGACCCGCCCCGTGCCGAGCAGGAAGGTGAGGATGGATTCGTATCCTTGGACACGATCGCGAAAGAGGCGGATATCATAACCTTGCATGTGCCGCTGACCAAGGAGGGACGCTTCGCCACCCGCCATCTAGCCGATCATGCCTTTTTCGACCAGCTGGAACGGAAGCCTTGGTTTATCAACAGTTGCAGAGGTGCCGTACATGATACGCAGGCCTTATTGCAGGCCAAACGAACCGGCAAGGTCAGCGAACTGATCATCGATTGCTGGGAGAACGAACCGGATATCGACCGGGAATTACTGTCGGAAGCCACGATCGCCACTCCTCATATAGCCGGTTTCTCCGCTGACGGGAAGGCGAACGGGACACGAATGTGCCTAGAGAATATAGGATGCTTTTTCGGTATCCGTATCGAAAAGATCAAGGAAGTCATTCCGCCTGCCCCAACCAACCCATTCATCGACTTGGGACAATTCAAGGAGCACCGGGTGGAAGGAGCCATCTTGAGAAGTTTCAACCCAGAAGTAATCGACCAAGCACTAAGAGCGAATCCTCATCATTTCGAGCGATTTAGGGCAGCGTATGACCATCCCCGTGAGTTCCATGCTTACCAAGCGATCAAAGCTGACCCGGAAGAATTCGCCGTACTCCAGAAACTAGGTTTTCAAGTAGGCTAATGACAAAAAAGCCTTACAGTAAACTTTCGATCACATGAGGATAATGCGCATACTCCAGGGCATGCACTTTCGAGGCTACCTCCTCCGGCGTATCCGAAGGTAATACCGGACAAGAAGCCTGGAAGATGATAGCGCCCTCATCATAATGCTCATTAATATAATGTATAGTAATACCCGACTCCCGCTCACCAGCCTTCACGACCGCCTCATGCACATGCATGCCATACATCCCCTTGCCGCCATATTTAGGGAGTAACGCGGGATGGATGTTCACGATCTTACCGGGAAAAGCCTGAAGAATCACGTCTGAGATCTTATTCATAAAACCGGCCAACACGATAAGGCAGACATCATATTCCGCCAACTTTTCCAAGATCGGCACACCAGCAATAAATTCCTCCCGTGAAAACACGAAAGAAGGCACTCCCAACTTGTTTACCCGCCCATGCACGCCAACATTACGATTATTTGATAAAACAACCGCAACATTAACGTTTTCACTGTTAGCAAAATATCGGGCGATGTTCTCGGCATTCGTACCAGATCCGGAAGCAAAAATCGCTATGTTTTTCATATTTTTAGATGTTTAAATGCACAAGAAAAGAAAAAATGTGCAGTTTTCCGCATTTTTAGCTTATTAAATTTGCTTTGTAACATAAAAAATTCTTTTCTTTGCACTGCAAATTTAAAAAGTATATTCGTATTTATTAATCTAAATTGAAAAAGTTATGTCTGAAGTTGCTGAAAGAGTAAAAGCTATCATCGTTGACAAGTTAAGTGTTGAAGAAACAGAAGTTACAAACGAAGCAAGCTTTACTAACGATTTAGGAGCAGACTCTCTTGACACTGTAGAATTGATTATGGAATTCGAAAAAGAATTCGGTATCTCAATTCCTGACGATCAAGCAGAAAAGATTACAACTGTAGGTGACGCTATCGCTTACATCGAGGCTAACGCGAAGTAATCAATCCTTTTAACTAAAGGTATGGAATTAAAAAGAGTTGTAGTAACAGGTCTTGGAGCTATTACTCCTCTTGGTAATACCCTCCCCGAAACATGGGAAGGTATTATCAATGGAAAAAGTGGCGCTGGACCTATTACTCAGTTTGATGCATCCAAATTCAAGACACAATTTGCATGCGAAGTTAAAGGCTTCGATCCGTTGAAAGTTATGGATCGTAAGGAAGCCCGCAAGTGTGATCGTTATAGCTTATTCGCGATCGACGCAGCGAAACAAGCGATCGAGGACGCGGCAATGGACTTGGATAAAGAAGATAAGAACCGTATCGGCGTTATTTTCGCTTCAGGTATCGGTGGTATCAAGACATTTGACGAGGAAGTATTGAGTTATGCGAAGATCAAGGATACGATCGGTCCGAAGTTTAACCCGTTCTTCATCCCGAAAATGATCTCGGATATCGCAGCTGGACATATTTCCATGCTTTATGGATTCCACGGCCCGAACTTTGCGACCGTCTCAGCTTGTGCATCTTCTACAAACGCTATCAGTGACGCATTCAATTATATCCGTTTAGGCAAGGCTAACGTCATCATCACCGGTGGAGCGGAAGCTGCTGTTTCTGAATCGGGTGTAGGTGGATTCAACTCCATGAATGCGTTATCGACACGTAATGATTCTCCCGAGACCGCATCTCGCCCGTTCAGCGCTAGCCGTGACGGATTCGTGATGGGTGAAGGTGGAGCTTGCTTGGTATTGGAAGAAATGGAGCACGCATTGGCTCGTGGCGCTAAAATATATTGCGAGATCGCTGGAACCGGAATGTCTGCCGATGCTTATCACTTGACCGCTTCTCATCCGGATGGTTTAGGAGCGAAGCTGGTTATGCGCAACGCATTGGAAGACGCGGGAATGACTCCGGAAGATATTGATTACATCAATGTTCATGGAACATCGACTCCCGTAGGCGATATCTCAGAGGTTAAGGCGATCAAAGATGTGTTCGGAGAACATGCTTATCAACTGAATATCAGTTCTACAAAGTCAATGACCGGTCACTTGCTTGGTGCTGCCGGAGCGGTAGAGGCGATCCTGTGTATTATGGCTATAAACGATGGTATTATCCCGCCGACCATTAACCATGCGGAAGGCGACGATGATCCTGAAATAGATTATAAACTGAATTTCACATTCAATAAGGCTCAAAAGAGAGAAGTGAAAGCCGCTTTATCGAATACGTTTGGTTTCGGTGGACACAACGCTTGCGCCATTGTTAAAAAATTCGTGAAATAACGTGTTTAGAAAGCTATACAAACAGCTACATAAAAGAATAAGGCTCCTGCATAATAAAGGTAGGGAGCCTTATTTGTCTTTATCAAAGATTCTAGGTTTTTATCCGGATAATCTCCAGATTTACGAGCAGGCCTTGTTGCATAAATCATCATCAGTAGAGACGGGTGATGGTAAATGGCTTAACAATGAGCGTCTTGAATTTTTAGGAGATGGCATTTTGGATGCGGCGGTCGCCGATATTGTCTATAAGCGCTACCCGAATAAGCGGGAAGGCTTTTTGACAAACACACGCTCCAAGATCGTACAACGGGAAACGATGAATAAGGTCGCCGTACAACTCGGCCTCGATCAAATGGTAGTCTATTCAACCAAGATAAACTCTCATAACAATCATATGTATGGTAATGCGCTCGAGGCTTTGATCGGCGCTATTTATCTGGATCAAGGTTATGACGTTTGTTATAAGTTTATCCGTGACGTGATGATAGAAAAGTATATCGATGTAGATACACTCGTCCGGAAAGAGATAAATTTCAAGTCAAACTTGATTGAATGGAGCCAAAAGAACAAAATATCGATCTCGTTCGATCTAATAGAGTCTTTTACGGATCATGATGGAAATCCTGTATTCCAAAGCGCGATTAAATTGCTCGGCGAGCAAATTGGCATAGGTATCGGTTACTCCAAAAAAGAATCCCAGCAAGCGGCTTCTAAAATGGCGGTCAAAAGATTGCGGACAGACAAAGAACTCCAGCAACGTATCTCTGCCACAAAGAAAAAGAAGACGGGTGAACTAACCGATGAAAAAGAGTTTTCTGACCTCCCAGAGGAAGAAACTGTATGATAAATAGCAGAACTTGGGTATATCGTTTGATATACCCAAGTTCTTAGTTCTATAAGAATAAGCTCATATAAAGTTGTATGTATGAAAAAACAGTACAGTAAATTTCTCCGAATATTAATAACCAGCATATTATATATCGGCTATTTCTCGATTTCAAGTTCGTTGGCGCAGATCAGCGAAGGAGGACTCCCCCCCAGCTTTCAATTCGCAGGTTCACTTCGAAGTGAAAAGCTAGCAGAACAAGTTCCAGTGAATTTCAGTGTGGAAGACCTCAAGGCGGTCGATGCGTGGAGGGTCAGCCAAGGCGCTCCGTTGCGTGTAGCCAAGTCGATTCCAACCAGCTTCGACATCGCCGATAGCGGCGATTGGATTTCACTACCCGACGGTAGCCAAATATGGCAACTTCACCTTCAAGCGAAAGGAGCGATCGCCTTGATCCTGTATTACTCCGATTTTTATATACCCAAAGGTGCCCGGTTATACCTGTATAACGCAGCGAAAACCCAAGTATTGGGTGCCTATACGCATCGTACGCATCCTGAAAACGGACCGTTCGCAACCCAAGCCGTAGCAGGCGATGAGGTGATCCTCGAATATGTACCGGCACCATCCGGCGAGACACCTCGACTACGCATCCGGGAGGTCGGTTACGGGTATAATCATCTTGAAGCGATCATGCCTGAAGTACAGGAAGCGCCGGGAGCTGGCTTTTCAGAAGCTTGCGAAGTGAATATCAATTGCGAGGAGGGAGCCGATTGGCAGGAGCAAAAGAAGGGGGTGATACAAATGATTCAATACATCCGTAATAAAGAGGGAGAAGGAGGAAGCTATATTTGTACGGCTTCTCTGGTAAATAATACGGCCCGTGACAAAAAGCCTTATGTATTATCCGCCTTCCATTGTTCGCAAGATATACTGGGCGAACAGACGGTTACTCCCGAGGAATTAGCGGTCTGGTTGTTTTATTTCCACCAAGAACATGTGGGCTGCGATAATGAGTCACCCATTTATCCGATAAAAACCATGGTAGGATGTACACGGAAAGCCTCCACCCCTGTCGAAAACGGTTCCGACGGACTGTTGCTGTTGCTTAACGACGAGATCCCCGACGATTATAATGTATTCTTTAACGGATGGGATCGTTCAAATATGCTTTCACTCTCGGGCGTAGGCATCCATCATCCTTCCGGCGATTATATGAAAATCTCCACCTATGGAAATTATCCGACAGAATCGATTACATGGCGTAATAGTGATGTTGGGAAAACCGGGGCCACGAACGCTCATTGGAACGCGACTTTCGATGCCACGCTAAACGGACACGGGGTGACCGAGGGAGGATCTTCCGGCTCGCCTTTATTTAATAGCAAAGGCTTGATTATAGGTACGCTGAGCGGTGGAAGCTCCAGTTGCGAACTGCCCGAAGGATTGAATTTATACGGTAAATTGTATTATCACTGGAATAAATACAGTGATAATGATACAGCCCGGATGGATGTCTGGCTAGATCCACTCGGAACGGGCGTCACCTCGTTGCAGGGAATGACGCAGGATGGGAAAACGCTCGGAAACGAGTATGAAGGTCCGACTGATTTGAAATACAAACAGATCTCCACGGGTGAGATTCAACTGACATGGAATGCCCCAGTCCTCGAAAAAATAGCTGGTTGGGGATCACAAGATCGTTATCAACAGTTCGGTCTCGGAGGAGATCCATTCTATTTCGCTCAGAAATGGGATACGAAAGATCTACAACCGGTGCATAAAAAAACGATCCGGAAGGTTAATTTCTATCCGCAGGAAGGGGTCACTTATGGAGTCTATATCAAACAGGGAAACCGGGAGTATGAAGAGAGTTTCACTCAACTGAAATCAGGTAAAATAAATTCGGTCACACTTAAAACACCATTCGTAATCGACGCAAAGCAGGATTTACTGGTAGCCATTCATGTGATAAGCTATGCCAATAACACATACCCGGCATGCTCCGATGAAGGCCCCGCAGTCGATGGAAAAGGGAATTTATACTCTTTGGACGGAAAAAAATGGGAAACATTCTCAGATGATGAGCTAGATGCCAATGTTGTGTTATCGATCGTAATAAGCGCGGAAGAAGGTGAGCTCCCCTCAAGTTCCGTATTCTCCACGAGCACTTTCTCGGAGAAACCGCAACCCATGAGAACGGGCCGATTATCATTCCGGAAACTGGCTATCGCCTCTGATGCGCAAGAAGCAGAGTTGATCACGGCTTTTCCGGAGCTGACCGGTTATAAGGTATATCAAGATACTCGGGAACTGACGACATTACCTGTTTCTCAACGGAATTATACGGTGAAAAATCTGACAACAAGTACCCCTCTGCTCCAAGTAACGGCACTTTATGGTACCGATGAGAGCGCCCCGGTTACGGTAATTCCGGAAACGAGCGTAGGTAACGAACTGAAGCCAACAGGCGAAGAAGTAGATATTCAACCACGTATCTTCTCGAATGAAGTACAGATCCAGAATTATCAACAACTGAAATCGCTTGAGATCTACAGGGCCGATGGAAAGTTGATACGTAGCGTCCCGCAACCGGGAAGCAGTCTCAGCACGGGTGATTTTGCCACTGGAATGTATATCTTCCGCTTGACTACCGAAAAGGGAAGCCAAACCGTTCAAGGTATTAAAAAATAAACGGCCGCCTACTAGTATAAAGTAAAAAAGGTTGTGCGTTCTCTGACACACAACCTTTTTTATTTTATTTCCCGAATGTTACCCCCATCCGTTTTCCTTGTACGATCAAATCATGATCCGGTGTCACTAATTTTAGTTTTCCCGCTACTTCTAACAAGGGAATGGATTCTACCCTATCTCCTTTCATACAAACCATACGTCCGAATTCACCATTAGCGATCAGTTCCGTGGCATGGCCTCCCAAACGAGTCGCAAGGTTACGGTCGAACGGAGAGGGGTTTCCACCCCGTTGGGTGTATCCCAATACGGTATCCCGGGTCTCGATACCCGTTCCCGCCTCGATAGCCCGGGTAATATAATCAGAAGGACGCTTTTTATCCGGAGTCTCGATACCCTCGGCTACTACAACGATGGAATAAGGTTTGCCCCTGCGAGCCCGATCCAAGATCGCCTCGTTCACCTTATCGATATCGTATCCCAATTCCGGAAGTAAGATCACGTCGGCACCTCCAGCCATCCCGGCATACAAGGCGATCCATCCGGCATGATGGCCCATCACCTCCACGACCATCACCCGCTTATGTGAACTAGCCGTAGAATGAAGACGGTCTATAGATTCCGTGGCGATATTCACGGCGGTATTAAAACCGAACGTAATATCCGTACCCCATATGTCATTATCGATTGTCTTGGGAACGCCTATCACGTTCAATCCGATCTGAGATAACAGATTGGCCGTCTTCTGCGTACCGTTTCCTCCGATACAAACCAAGCAGTCCAGCCCCAGCTCCTCATAATTTTTCTTAATGATCTCCGGCTTTTCCGAATCTCCCGAGGCCAAGAGCTTACGGAAAGGCTTCTCTCTGGACGTTCCTAAAATGGTTCCCCCTAAATTTAATATGCCGGATAAGCTCCGTTCATCGAAAACTTGGACGTCTTTATTCAAAAGACCTATAAAACCGCTATGAATACCTATCACTTCCATGCCGTAATGCATGATAGCGGTCTTGCCAACACCACGGATCGTAGCGTTGATACCGGGGCAATCGCCACCCGATGAGAGAATCCCTATTTTCATCGTAACGTTAATTTAGTACCTAGCAAAGATATAAATAAAAAGAGAATGCCTACATTTGCACTCGAACAAATAAAAAGAGCATGGATATTTTAACACAGACGATTTCGCTCCTTTTCCGCCATCGACAAACGGAGATCGGACGATTTGGGCAGGATATAGACCATATCCAGCGCAAACAGCTGCATGCTCTGCTTTCGACGGCACGCAAGACGGAATGGGGACTCAAATATGATTATAAAAGCATTCGCTCTTATTCTGACTTCTGCCAACGTCTTCCCTTACAGACTTATGACGAGATAAAGCCGTATGTCACCCGAATGATAAACGGAGAAAGGAATATTCTCTGGCCTTCGGTGGTGCGGTGGTACGCTAAGAGTAGCGGGACCACGAACGACAAAAGTAAATTCCTGCCCGTCACCCCCGAGATATTAAAGGGTTGCCACTATAAAGGCGGCTTTGATTGCGTAGCCATTTATCTGCGGAACAACCCGGAAAGCCGTTTCTTCTCCAAGAAAGGCTTGATATTGGGCGGTAGCCATAGCCCTTCCCCGCTAAACTCCGAGGCTCATCAAGGCGACTTATCCGCCGTATTACTTCAAAATCTCAATCCGCTCGTCAATTTAATACGCGTCCCCAAGAAACCCATTATCCTAATGGATGAATGGGAAAGCAAGATCAAGGCGATCGTGGAGAACACTTGGAATAAGGATGTAAACAGCCTATCCGGTGTTCCTTCTTGGATGTTGGTATTGATCAAGGCCGTATTGAAAAAAACGGGTAGGGAATATCTTACGGACGTATGGCCTAATCTGGAGGTCTTCTTCCATGGGGGAATCAGTTTCGAGCCTTACCGGGAGCAATATAAAACCTTGATTCCATCGAATAAGATGCATTATATGGAGACCTATAACGCATCCGAGGGCTTCTTCGGGCTGCAAGACGATCCGACAGACCCCAGTTTGCTTATGATGCCGGATTACGGTATTTTCTATGAGTTCATCCCGATGAACGAGGTGGGTAGCGCCCATCCGACCGTGTTACCGCTGGAATCGGTAGAGACCGGGAAAAACTACGCGATGGTAATCACGACCTCGGGAGGATTATGGCGCTATCAGATCGGGGATACGGTACGTTTCACCTCGTTATTCCCTCATAAATTCGTTATCTCCGGACGTACCAAGCACTTTATCAACGCCTTCGGCGAGGAGCTAATGGTGGATAACGCCGATAAGGCGATCGCCATGACTTGCCTACGAACCGGGGCGAAAGTAAAAGAATATACCGCCGCCCCACTCTTTATGCTGGATAAGGCAAAAGGACGGCACCAATGGTTTATCGAGTTTGACAAGAAACCGGAATCTCTCGATGAATTCGCCACTTTATTAGATCAGAACTTACAAAAGCTGAACTCGGACTATGAGGCGAAGCGGTATAAAGAGATCTCCCTTCAACCGCTGGAAATCGTTATCGCCCACGACGGTGCTTTCTATGAATGGCTCAAGCAGAAAGGCAAATTAGGCGGGCAGCACAAGATCCCACGCCTCAGCAACGACCGCACGCATATAGAGGAGCTTTTGCGCATTAACCAGTCTCTATAAGCCGGTATGCGCTTTATTCATAAGACGCATTAAAATTGATAAGTCAGATAGAATCCCGCCATATTCGAACTGAATACCGGAGCGGCCACGATCGGGCAGTTCTTCACATTTCGATTGATCCGCCGGGCGATAGCGTTACGAATCGGGAAATAGATCAGATACGATAACTCTACCGACAAGATCCCGAAACCTGCGCCGGCTACTACATCCGCCACCCAATGCCTGTTATTGTATAAGCGGGAACCCGCCACGAACGCCGCTATCGCATAACCCGAGTAAGCGAGTATAGGTGAGCTATCCTTAAATTCCTTATAAGCCATATGCGCCCCTAAGAAAGCATTCGAGGTATGTCCGGAAGGAAACGAATAAGGCGCCCCGTCCGGGCGAGGCTCGTTTACCCAGTTCTTCAGCCCATGCACCATCAATCCGTTCATCCCTTCCGCTAAAGCGACCAAGCAAAGTTGGTCCACCCAGTTATGCTTCTCTGTTCCCATAAGGTCGCAGACAAATACCCAACCCAGCATTCCCCACTCCAAGTAATTGTCGATATGGATTTGCTTCACGGAATCTTTCCGGGAAAACAGGTGAAAGTCATTCATCCCGTCGATCGCCGTGCCTACGGCTCCCACCGTTATCAATGAGGCCGGAAGAATCAAGCTTTTCGGGTTAAACTTATAGGCGACGACAGGCATTCTCTCCTTGACAGGGGCTTGAGAACGTACGTTTAACGTATCGAGATCACCAACGCCGGCGAACGCAATGTTTACGAAGCCTATCAAAAGGCTTGCCAAGACGATTAATTTCCTATATATCATATCCGTTATTTTCCTCTAAGACATCCCTCTCCCGGATAAACCCTTCATCAAAATAGTTGTTCTCTATTTTCGAATGGATCACCCGCTGGAAATAGAAACGATGGTTATTCCAATGGAAGGCTGGGTATTCCTTATTTTGTTTGACAATATTATTCGTGAAGACCAACCCGTCCACGGACTTGGCGTATACCAATGGCCTATCGAACGTAATAAACTCGTTCGCGTCGATCACGATATCACTATGGAAATATTTCCTTTGCGACGCTAAATCCGGGATTTCGGGATAAATAGAGATAATAGCGTTCGTAAATTGGAACATATTCGTCAAGGAGTTGATGAACTTATTCTTACGGATCAACACGTTCCGGCAAGCGCCGGTCTCGAACCAGCCGTTGCAATCACCGCACAGCAGGATCGCCGTCCCCGAGGTATGATCGAAAACATTATTCTCTACGACCGTTTGCCGAGGCGTGCTGAACAAGGAACCACGGGCACGGTTATTCCGGATCACGTTATCCGAGAATAGGACCGTCGGCGTCCACTCCAGATTCTCTATGCCGAAGCCGCTCCCCTCATGGATCGAAGGATTCACCGTATTCTCAAACCGGATCTCGAACTCCTTCGCCCCTCGGTAATCCGGTTGATCAACTGCCTTGATAGCGGTAATCCGGTTTCTCGCCCCTATCAATTCCATGGTGCTCGAATGGATGAACTGCACGGAATCCCCTACCCTTCCCCATTCGAAACCATACGATTGCGGGTGCATATACCGGCCTACCAAGGTAGAGTCATTCACTCGTCTCACCACTTTCAGGTAAGTTCCATGCACATTGATAGCGTCGTCCATCATCCCTTCGTACAAGCCATTCTTGGAGATGATCGCTCCCTTGCAGGCCGAGAAATGGGTAGCGTCCGCCTGTGTCGTGAAATACCGCGGATCGTCCGCCCCTTTCAAGCAAACGGAGAAACCATCCAGCGTGATATTCTCGCTCACTTGCGCCAAGAGGCCCATTCCCTCGGCATAATGAACCTTGATATTCTCCAGAGTCGTATTCACGTCATGATACAGGAAGACACCGGGAGCCGGACGTTCCCAAGAACGCATGGCGATCACCGTACCGGGCACCAAACGGCTGTCTTTCCAACGGGGAGACTTTATCAGCCTTGGAGAAACCTCGATCAAGCCCCGCACGCCTACCGGGATATCGCTTGTATTATACACCAAATGACGTGTATCTCCCTCGAAGGCGATACCGGAACCGGGAGTCAACTCCCAGCCTTCTCCCTTCGCTACAAACACGCTATCCCGTATCTCATAGCGTACCCATGGAGCCACCTCGAAGGTGATCCCGCCTTTCAGCGTATCGTTCTCCACCACTTTTACCTGTGAAATCTGAGGATGCTTGAAGTCTATACTGAAATTCTTCAAGACACAATTCCTCGAATCCAGCAAAGAGACCGGCAACATCCTGCCGTGGAAGATTAACTCCGAGCCTTGCCCGTCGAACACCATATTCTTCATCCCCTCGAAAGGCAAACCTACTTTCTTCGGATTCATTTGATCATGATTCGAGATGAAATAGACACGCTCCGCCGCGCTATCGGGATAAAACTCATAGCGGCCCTTAGGCAAGGTCACCACAATTGTCTGGTTTTCCTCGCATTTCTCCCGTATCTGCTCCAATGCCCTCGCCATAGCGGGCGCATTATCCACATTCTCGACCGGGGATAAACCATAAGCCGACAAATCATACCTCCGTTCCGTAGAACAAGCGCTTCCAAACAGGGAATAAAGCAGGACAACTGCCCCCCATAGATACCATTTCATAGAAAATCAATTAAATATATCCGCGAAGGTATGTATTTTACAGGGTAAGCGCACTAAAAACAGACAATAACTTTCCGTCTCATGAATCCTATCACGAATCTCCTATAATAGCAGCCTGAGTTTTCTCCTAATAAAACAAAAGTTTCCTCAGTAAGAAACTTTTGTTTCCCTATATAGAAACGAAAGTTTTTCCTTGAAGAAACTAAAGTTTTCCGTATAAGAAATTTAGAAAAACTGCAATAGGCTGATAATCAATTAAAGTACAAAAAGAAACAGCTACCCTTTCCATTCTCGGATTCTACCGAGATATGGCCGCCATGCAAGGTGATTATTTGCTTACAGATGCTTAAACCGATACCCGAGCCGGAGGGCTTGGTGGTAAAGAAAGGTACAAAAACCCGGTCGATAACCTCGGGTAAGACACCGATACCGTTGTCTCGCACGGTAAAGACGAGTTCGTTTCCCTCCCGCTGAGCCGCCACGATAATCTCGGGGTTTGGCTTTTCCGCACAAGCCTCACAAGCATTCTTCAGTAAGTTCAAGAAGACCTGCTCCATCTGCGCCCGATCCGCGAACCATTCCAGAGGCTCGTCCGGCAAGCGGAAACGGATAGAAGGCTCAGGGCACAAACGCCTTAAATCCGAAAAGAAATCTTTCACTAAGATACGGGTCTTTACCGGAGAGGCGATCCGGGTCAATCTCCGGTAATTCTCAACGAAATCCAGCAACCCTTTACTCCGGCGATGGATGACATTCACCCCATGCTGGATATACGAACGATTCCGGACATCATCCGGATCTGCTTTACAACGTTTACTCAAGGTCTCGGACAACGAGATAACGGGTGTGATGGAGTTCATGATCTCGTGCGTCAAGACACGGATCAATTTCTGCCAAGCCTCCATCTCATTCCGCTCCAAGGTAGAATGGATGTTCTTCAAGCTGACGATCCAACGCTCGCAACCTCGCAAGTCGATACGAGTGGCATCGATCGCCCAATCTTGCGGAACGGATGGTTTTCCGTAACGCACCACCGTCTTCCCCGCCTTGATAGCCTCCAAGAACTCATTGGGTAACCGACACCTCGTATCCAGCAACGCGTCGGCGGCCCGGTTCTTCCATTCAATAGCCCCTTCCCTGTCAGTAACGAGTACGGCAGTGTCCACCTTATTCAACAGACTCTCAAAATACTGCCGCCTTACCTCCTCGTCCATCAATCGGCCACGCAAAGATCGCAGGGCCTCGGACAAATCGTCCGCCAACTCCCGCATCACCTTATCCTCATAAGGTGAACGAACGATCTGGATCAAGTCTTGCTGCCGCAAGCAATCCACCACATAACGCCAATACTTCACCTGCCGCATCTGTATGAAATAAAGATGAATCGAGAAATACAAGATCGCGATCCCGCAAAAAGTAGGACAAAAGATAATCTCCTCATGCACGCAATAGAACAGGACTCCCGTAGACAAGACGATGCCTACGATGTGCGAGATGACCGTGAACGCATACGATCTCATAAGCCGAACTTCTCTATTTTACGATACAAGGAAAAACGGGTGATACCCAATAGCTCGGCGGCATAGCTCATATTGCCATTGCTTTGCCGCAAGGCGCGCTCAATGATTTTCCGCTCGGCTTGCTCTAGATTCAAATCAGGGTCCGGTTCCTTCTTTCGCTCGTACGAGGCCGTATAGAGAGGGAAATCATCCGGTCTCAGTACCGTGCCCTCGTTCAAGATCACGGCTCGCTCCAAAACATGCTGCAACTCCCGGACATTACCGGGCCAAGGGTATTTCATCAGCTTACTCCCCGTCTCCCGGCTCAACCCTTTGATCGTTTTCTTGTATTTCCGGCTATACAGCCTCTGGAAATGATCGGCCAGCATCAAGATATCCTCTCCCCGCTCACGCAGCGGTGGTATGGCTATCTCTATGGTATTGATCCGATAGAGCAAGTCTTGCCGGAAACTCCCCTCGCTCACCAGCTGACGCAGATTGGCGTTGGTGGCGCAGATCAAACGGACATCGATCGAGATCGGTTCCACCGCTCCCAAACGGGTGATATGACGTTTCTCTATAGCTGTCAGCAATTTAGATTGCATCGGCAAAGATAGATTCCCGATCTCGTCCAGAAAGAGCGTACCGCCGGAAGCCATCTCCATACGTCCCGGCTTGGATCTTCGGGCATCCGTGAAGGCACCTTTCTCATAGCCGAACAACTCACTCTCAAATAATTGTTCCGGGATGCTTCCCAAATCGATCGTCACGAAAGCATCGTCACGCCGGGGCGAGTAATGCCTCAACAAACGAGCCACCAAATCCTTTCCCGTACCGCTCTCGCCGGTAATCAATATATTCGCGTCGGTCTCCACAAGTTTGTAGATCGTGTCTTTTACCTTCAGCATAGCCGGCGACTCACCTATCAATTCCGGCAATGTGTCGTCCTCCTTCATGGCTTTCATTTGCTCTCGCAAACGTCCTACCTCCTTACGGGAATGGCTCAATCGAATGCCCGACGAGAGGGTAGCCAGTAACTTCTCCGTTTCCCACGGCTTGGAGATGAAATCGGTAGCTCCTACCTTAATGGCCTTGACCGCCTTCTCTATATCCGAATAGGCCGTCATGAAGATCACGACCGCTTGCGGATCGATCTCCAAGATTTGTCCCAAATACTCAAAACCCTCCTGCCCGCTCACGGCATCCCGATGGAAATTCATATCCAGCAAGACCACGTCCGGTTGAAACGTCCGCATGAAATACTCGATGCGTGCCGGTTGTGTCGTTACCTTCACCTTTTGCATGTACGGCTCCAACAGTAAGTTCAATGCGAACAACACATCCTTATTATCGTCGATGATCAATATTTTCCCCTTTTCTTCCATACGGACAAAGATAAAGGGAATAAAGACAGCTTGTACGTGCATTATCGCACAAAAAATGTACGCTATCGCACTACATGAAGAAATACAGATTTTTCTATGATTCTATTTTCTAATACGTTACATTTATGGCATAATATTTGAGTCGGATTCAGCGAAATTGAGTCATCAGCGATATCATCAAAAAACGGAATTGCCATGTTAATACATTACTGTGTCATTGCCTTCAAAAACATCTGGAAGTATAAAGTCAGCGCCTCCATCAGTATCCTAGGGCTGGCTTTCGCCCTCGTCTGTTTCGTGCCCATACTCTATTGGATGGATCATGAGACCACTTACGATTCTTTCTACAAGGATTCCGAATCCATCTACCGTGTCTATAGCGCCGAGAAACAATCCGGTAAAGTGAACAAAGGAGCCTCGAAAGGTATCGAGAATAGCTTACGAGAGCAAGTCCCAGCTATCGAAGCCTCCACCACGCTTATGCTTTCAACCGAAAACTGCCGTACCCAAGCGACTCCTTATATCCAAATGAATATGCTTTATACGGACAGCACGTTCCTAGAGGTATTCCCGCAAACTTTTGTTTGTGGAGAAATGAATCATCCGCTACAAATCGTAAACAACATGATCTTGAGCGAACGTACGGCGGTCCGTCTATTTGGCGACGCGGAAAAGGCGATCGGGCAACCGATACACACCTTGATGAGAGCCTCCTTACCTCCCTACATCGTCACGGCTGTGGTGAAAGACCCATCACCCCATACCAATCTACCGTTCGACGCGATCATCAACCATAACATGATACAGCATTTCTCCCAGTTACCTCCAGAGGCACAATGGAGCTTCTTCGTGATGGACTTATACGTGAAACTCCATCCAAGCTCAGACCCAAAAGCCTTCGCCAATCAACTAAAAGAGCTACCTGAACGTATCGGGGTGAACAAGGAGATCGAGTTGCGAACACTCCCCATCCGTGAGATCCGGCATCATCTGAATGAAGATACACCCTTCACCTTAAATTTCATCGGCTTGTTTGTCGTATCTGGTGCCCTATTATTGTTTGCCGCCCTCTTCAATTTCTTGAATTCCTATATGGATCTCTTTCGGCAACGTGTGCGGGAATGGCGTTTACGGACGGTCAACGGCGCAACGAGAAAGCAATTGATCGAACAAATGTCTGTCGAACTAGGCTGTTCCGTACTTGCATCCTTGTTGGTAGCCTTGATCTTCATAGTCCAAGTCAAGCCGCTTTTCGCCCGATGGCTGGAGATTGATTTGGAGATGGGCCGGTTCCTGTTTCTTTTCGCAGGGGTAGGTATAGGTACATTCCTCATCCTCCAATGTGCAGGATTAGTATTCTTCGGGCAGTTCAGCCATACGGCAACCACCTCGCTCGTTCCCAAAGAGACAGTCAAACCCCTTTTGTTACGCCGCATGGCCGTGACCTTACAATTGATGATCAGTATCCTGTTCATCGTAGCATCACTGGTTGTCATGGAGCAAATGCGATTCGTAAATCAAAAAGATTTAGGTTTCGATCCAAAAGGCCTTATCCAACTATCCGGCTTCGTAGACGTATCCGGGAAAATAGAATCCACGTTGATGCAAGAGTTAAGTGCCCTGCCGCAAGTCAAAAGTTTCACCGACACGAACTTTAAGCCTCAACATCATGTCGATCCCATGGCGATCTTCACGAATGTGGAATGGGAGGGAAAACCGCTGGACACAAAGGTGGACTTCCACCTCTATGGAACCGATCACCGATTTGGTGAGACCTTCGACCTAAAGATGTTAATGGGCCGGTGGTGGACAGAAGGCAACGAACTTAGTGTCGTGCTCAACGAGTCGGCGGTTCGTGCCATGGGCTTACAAGACCCAGTCGGCAGCATCATCCGTATGCCGTGGTGGTCAGATTTCAGCGTGATCAAAGAATACGAGATCGTCGGTGTCGTCAACGATTTCCATGCGCTATCTTTCCGGGAAAGTATTCATCCGATGCTATTCATTCCTTCGGGTGGACTGGTGAATAATCTGTATATCCGGGTCATACCGGGCGAGGAAGGAAACATCGCCCACCATATCACGGAGCTACTGCCCAAGATAGACCCGACATTAGCGGATACCCGGATCACCCCGATCGGAACGCTTTACGATCAACTGAACCAATCCGAGATCGTCGGGTTGAAGATCTTCTCGTTCCTTGCTTTCGCTTGTTTGCTAATCTCCTTGTTCGGCATCTACGCCGTCGCTACAGCCTCCACGAAACGGCGGCGTAAAGAGATCGCTATCCGGAAAGTAGTAGGCTCGAAAGCCTCCGAGATCATTTTCTTGTTCTTCAAGGAATACATGCGATTAATTGTCATCGCCGGAATCATCGCTTTCCCGATCAGCTATCTCGTCATGAACTACTGGTTGCAAGGCTACGCCTATCGCATCCAAATCCAGATCTGGTGGTTGGTGGGAATATTCATCACCATTACCAGCATGGTTCTAGGTACGATACGTGAACAGGTATGTAAGGCAGCCAATGAGAATCCGTCGGAAGTCATCAAGAGTCAATGAATGCCTATGAAAACTACAGACTATTCACGATCAGCTTGATAATACCAAGGATTTTATGTAAGTTCGCGATTCCTAAATATATAATAGAATATGGAACATCCATTGAATATTTACAACACGCTTACGAGAAAGAAGGAGCAATTCATACCCCTGCACGAGCCGCATGTAGGTATGTACGTATGTGGCCCCACGGTTTATGGTGACGCCCACTTGGGACACGCACGTCCGGCGATCACGTTCGACTTGCTATTCCGTTACCTTACCCACCTAGGATATAAAGTGCGTTATGTACGTAATATAACGGATGTAGGGCATCTGGAGCACGACGCCGATGATGGGGAGGATAAGATCGCCAAGAAGGCACGGCTAGAACAGTTGGAGCCGATGGAAGTGGTTCAATATTACCTCAATCGTTATCATCAAGCGATGGATGCGCTGAACGTACTTCCTCCCAGCATCGAGCCGCACGCTTCCGGACATATTATCGAACAAATCGAGTTAGTCAAGAAGATTCTGGATAACGGCTACGCTTACGAAAGCCAAGGCTCCGTCTATTTCGACGTTGAGAAATATAATAAAGATCATAAATACGGCATCCTCTCGGGTCGCAATATCGAGGATATGTTGAATACGACCCGTGCGTTGGACGGGCAGGACGAGAAGCATAACGCCATCGACTTCGCCCTTTGGAAATGCGCCCAGCCGGAGCATATCATGCGTTGGCCGTCTCCGTGGAGCGACGGCTTCCCCGGTTGGCACTGCGAATGTACCGCTATGGGCAAGAAATACCTCGGGGAGCATTTCGACATCCACGGGGGTGGCATGGACTTGATCTTCCCGCACCATGAATGCGAGATCGCGCAAGCCGTGGCTTCCCAAGGGGATGACATGGTTCATTATTGGATGCACAACAATATGATCACCATCAACGGGCAGAAGATGGGTAAATCATTAGGTAATTTCATCACACTGGAGCAATTCTTCACGGGTGATCATCCCTCCTTGCAACAAGCGTATTCCGCCATGACCATCCGTTTCTTCATCCTGCAAGCGCATTACCGCAGCACGGTTGATTTCAGCAACGAGGCTTTACAGGCTGCCGAGAAGGGCTTGTCACGCTTGATGGAGGCATACGGACATTTGATGAAGTTGAAACCGTCCGCTACCTCTACCGTAGACACGAAAGGTCTTCGTGAGAAATGTTTCGAGGCCATGAATGACGATTTGAACTCACCGATCGTGATTTCTCATCTATTCGATGCCGCCCGTGCGATCAATTCGATAAAAGACGGTAAGGCTACCATAACCGAGGAGGACCTGAAAGAATTACAAGAGGTATTCCACTTGTTCTTGTTCGACATCCTAGGTATGAAAGACGAGGCTTCCGCCAGTGGTAACAGCTATGAGACTTTTGGCAAGGCCGTAGACTTATTATTATCCATCCGCCAGCAAGCCAAGGCGAATAAAGACTGGGCTACCTCCGACAAGATCCGTAACGAATTAATCGCGATGGGATTCGAGATAAAGGATACCAAGGATGGTGCGGAATGGAAACTAAGCAAATAATCCACCAAGCGAATAGTAAGAGGTTATGACAATCCATGAATTTCTTCAAGGCGATAAATTCGCCTTGCTTGCGGGCGTTGAATTATTAGAAACGGGCAACGGTTACGCCAAGGCGCGTATGCTCATCAAGCCCGAACATTTAAATGGTGGAGGCGTATGTCAAGGTGGGGCGATCTTCACGTTGGCGGATCTGGCTTTCGCCGCGGCGACTAATAGCCACGCACGCCTGACATTATCCATTACCTCAAACATCAATTTCTTTAAGGCGGAGAGTAAGGGATATTTATATGCGGAAGCGAAAGAAGCGTTCAGCCATAAGAGACTGGCGAATTGCGAAGTCCGTATCACCAATGAAGCCGGAGAATTAATCGCGACTTTTAATGGTACAGGTTACCGCAAAGACACGGAATTACCCTTCACTCCGTTGGTTTAAAAAAGAAATTCTATAAAAAGCGAAAGCCTTTGGGGTTTGTTCCCAAAGGCTTTCGCTTTTTTATGCTTATACGCAACACATTATAAATCAATCTAAATAAACAATATGTCATAAACAAATTATTCACATGTCATAACCTCTGCCTTTATGAGCCCCCTTTATTATAAAACATCTTTTATATTTGTCTACATCAATGCTACACGATCATGATAACTACCCTATCAATATAAAAAGCTCTCGCCCCAGCTCCGTGATGAGCTGGGTGCGAGAAACACAAGCCTATCTAAAAAGCTTTCATTTCTTCTGCACCACGATACGGCAAGTAAGTGGGGCACGCAGGTTATAGGAGTCTTTATAATAGACCTCCGCCGCCCCGATCTTCAGTTTCGCCCGGATCTTTACCGGGATATGGTTCTCGTCATCACCGATCCAAACCTCCGCCGCTTCCTTGGCTTGGGTAAATGCCTCATCGTAGATATCGATATAGAAATGGCGGGTACGGAATTTCGCCTCCTTATGCTCGACGATCTGTTGTCCCGTATAGCGGAAACGAGCGTTCACGAGCTCCCGGCCGATAGCGATCATGAAAGGGAACTCCGCACCATAACTCATCGTCCGCCAATCCAGCGAACGGAGATACATCGTAGCTCCCAGCATATCGAATACACGTCCTTTCGCCATTAGCATCGTGTCGATCTTCGTCTCCTTTAATGTATGGCGATGCGAGTGGATATCGATCCTACCGCTTCCTTGATACTCAAACTGGAGATTATCCACCAGATAGTAGTCTCCCTCGTTCGTGCGCTTCGAGCTGAACAAGAGCCGAGGCTCCTTTGAGTAATGGCAATCCATCGTATCACGCATCCTGAAGACTTTCTCGATCACGCCGGCAGAGCGGAACAACAGGTTATAATGCCATGACGGCGCTCCTTGGTATTCCGATTCTTTCACGGAAAGGGTAGCCAATCCGGCCTTCGACATGATCAGCCCCCATTTGAAATAAAGATCGTAATCCACCCGTTCCCCATGGGATAACGGCAACGTTTGTGCCCGCAAAGACGTAAGACTCGCTACACACAAAAAGAAAACGCATATATACAGTTTAGAAGCGCAAGCCGCCCACACCGCTGTTCCTATTGGACGAAGACTGTGTTCCCTCATTTTTGTAATCTCTTTTCTTTTTCGTTAGCTCTTTCGGTTTATTCTTCGTGATATCGATCGGTTTCTGCCGTTTCATCGGTGTAGCCTTGATATTCCAAGTCTCCTCCACTTGCCAGTTCTGCATGATATTGAATATCTTCGGGCAATAGAAGACAAGTTCCGGCTGCCGTTTATCGGCGTAATTACCGGTATCCCAGACACCGTTATCATTCACGTCTAATACTAAACGGGCATAATATTTATCCGGTTTCAAGTCCATGAAAAGCACGCCGCCATCTTTTACCTTCACCTTACGGATCGGCTGGTCGCTGCTATTCAATAATTCCACGAAAGCGGTGGTATCCGCTCCCTCGATATTGATATATAAATGCCCGTACTCATCTTCCTTCTTGATCTTGAATTCCCCGCTATACACATCGTTCCATTTACCATAGGCACTGAATATCGTGGCGGAATCTACTTCCAAACGGTATTCCTCTCCATACTTCCACGGGCGCTTGATAAAGAAATTCAAGGAATTCGTCGTATCCGGAAAGAAATCGAAGTCAACGGCTTCCCAAAGCGTATCCACTTTCTGATCCAGATAAAAATGATCTTTCGTTAACCCCGCTACCGGCTCGCTAAACGTAACAGCGACCGTATCATACAGGTTGATCGAACCGGAAGCGTTTACGTTCATTCCCAGAAACTCGATGGGTTCCGGCTCATCGTCTTTTTTCTTTTTCTTCTTCTCCACAGGACGGCGACGCACGGTAAATTGTACCGTATCGGTCTGCGGACGAAGTATATTCATGGAATCGCTTTTCAGGTAATTCACCTCCACTTGCAGCGTATCTTGCTTCCAGATCAAAGAATCGGTCAACCAGTAATGCACGGCTTTTCCTTCCTCCGCTGTCTGCAAGAAATACCAATTGCTATCCGCCGGGGTGAAATTCAAAGGAACCGGTACCGGAATAGTATCCAAGGAGGTATTGAAACGCAAGGTTAGTATTTTCTCATCCGTACGCTCCGGCTTCAACATATATTGACGCTCTACTTTCTCCTTAAACAGGCGTAACTCGATATTGTCCGGCATAAAATGGGTATAACCGACTGTCATCACCGTATCGATCGTCAAGCTATCTTTCCAAATCGTATCCTGACGGGTCGTCAACTCGAACGCGGGGACGATCAAGGAATCATAAAAAGCGATCTGCTGCCCGGGCTGGCTGTACTTGTAGGAGCGCATCACATCCTCCAAGGCATAGATCCGATAGGTTCCGGGGGCCATATTACGAATCGTAAACTCGCCCTTGTCGTTCGTACGGGAAGTACGGACAAATGGGATCGTCGTAAAGGCGGAATCCTCCAGATTCGTATGCACGCCGATCGTAATACCCGGCATAGGCTCCAGATTCTCGGCGTTCAGCAAGACTCCGGACACCTCCATACTATCAATGGATTCGCCGGTAGAGAACGCGAAGGAATAATTCTCCAATACATTCTTCTCATTATTATCGGAGATCGAATTGGTAAAGTCTATCGTATAGGTCGTATTCTCCTTCAACGTATCCATCAGCTCGATGACCGCCTTCCGGCCGTTCGCCCGGATAACGGGTTGCTCCATTTGGGGTGGAGTGATGATCACGTTCTCGGTAGGCTTATCGATCTGGATCAACTCATCAAAAATAATCTCCACCTTCTTTCCCTTATAGTTTATCTGGTTAGGCAACGGCGTACTGCTTACGAACTTAGGCGGGGCCTCATCATAAGGCCCCCCGTTCGGCGAGGCTATATTCGCGCACGAGTACAGCACGGCCAACAAAAGTACTCCTATAAAGAACCGTAAACTATTTCTTACGTATTTATCTTCCATTCAATCTTCATATTTCAATTGAGGGACAAAAATAGGGAAAAATCCCGTGAACGATAAGGATATATACGCTAATTAATCTATACAGGCCACCTAAATTAATTGAGTTATCATAAATTATCTTCACCTTATTGTCATTTTTCTCTCCTAAAGAATATCATCGCGGCTCATCCGGAAAAAAACATCAGCTTGTTTTCCCGAAAACACGTACATGTTTTTCGGAAAACACGTACGACTTTTCCAAAAAACATGTACGTGTTTTTTCGAGTCTGGTTATCAATCTCTTACAAAACGGTAATTCACATCGAGCTTATTGTAAAATAAAACACCCGAAATAAGGCAGATACCTAATTAAAAACAGTATCTTCGCGATAGATGGAAGTATAACCAAATAAATAGAGCAACTATGTCAGAAGTATCAGGTATCGAATTGGAGAAAGATGCGGCAGGGAACAACAGCTACGTTCGCATCGATTTAAAGAAATATGGGGATATGATCAATCCTATATTGCAACGATTGGGAGTAAACCTATCGGATAGTAACCTTGATGAATTTGAACGAGATTGGAACAAAGGATTGAGCATCGAGGAATTCAGACAATACGCAAAACAAGAACTAAGAAAACATTTCTATGAAAAAAACGCACAAAGAAAATAACACAAAAGTTATTATCCCTAAAGAAATAATCACTTATCTGATGGATTTAGCCGACACCTTATTTGAGAAAGATTATTATTCATACATTGAGTACGCAAACATACTTATCGATGATATCCTCGACTTCACCCACACTTTACCTCATGCGCCACATTATAACCTCTCCCATACAGCTGAAATGAGGTTCAACCGATACGGGAAAGATTTGCAATACGCCTTTTTCAAACGAAAAAGCAGTAAACATACCACATGGTATGTTTTTTTCAACCGGAAAGGTGATCGATATATTATACGTTATATCACCAATAATCATAAAGACGGCAAGTATATAAGAGCTCCTTTTACCGAGGAGGATTAACACTCCGTTTCAGCAGCCTAAACCCAATCCGGCAATACAAACACTTTCGCTTCTCGCAATATTCTCGTTTTAACTGGATGAGTGATTGCGTATCACCAGCGTTATGGACTTCGATACCGGATTGGATAAAAGCGGTTACGATATGATTGCGTTCCGGCGGGATACTCTCCAAGAGGCGGGTCGCACGCAGGCAATACTCAGGAAGTTTATTTCGACCGCCGTAAGCGAATAGCAGAGGGACTACCGTATTTATTAACAGGATATTCAAGGCATTCTCCCCGATCATTTTATCTTTTTGCACCGAGGCGTATTGGAAGTGATAATGATTCTTCCAATAATCCGAGGGTTGGATACGGAAATAATCCTTGATCTCTTTAGGAGAAGAAGCGGACAGGATCATCGAGAACAACGTATCGTACCGATGCCAGATAGCGGCCAGTTGCGCCAACTTCACATGCGGGAAGTTGGTCGGACGGATGCGAAGGCTTTTGAACAAGGATTCATCCAAAGGCTTGAGATCGAACTTATGGCGGAGAAACTCATATTCCCGCCTCAGCAGACGATAGTAATGGCAGGAGCCCTCTTCCGAGAGCATACCCGCTTGTCCGAAAAGCATCGCCTCTACTTGCGACTCGCTAGCCCTTTGCTTTTGGATATATCGCAGGGGGAGGCTTTTCGCCAACCACTCGAAAGCGTCGCTATTCACGCCAAAGCCGAAACTACGGGTCAATAGGATATAGAATACCTCGTTCCAATCCTCTTGGTACTGATCCAGCAGGCGGTATATATCCTCTGTCTTTCGTTCCAGCCGCTCACTGAGCAAGGTATCCATCCATGAGGCCAGATGCACGGAGTCCACATCTTGAATCCGCTCAAGACAGGGGACGGGCACCTCTCTTACCAATAACCAATCGATATTTTTCCGGACAGGTTCCGGAACGGGTAATATCAATTGAGGAATAGGCTCACCGTTCATCCGGCAGATAGATGCGTCATTCACACCCGTTACATGCAAGATAACGGAGTCATATGCCTTATCCGAATCGTGATGATGCAGCAACCAATCGGAAGCTTTTTCGTGGATCTCCACGCTTCCGGCCCATACCGTGCCGTCAATCTTTATCTTGGCGTTGAAGAAGTCGGGACCGGCGTCGGTGTTTTGTATTCCGGGATCGATAACAGCGATGGGAAGCCCCTCGGTGGTAGCCAATGAAGTACTCGCATAGAGTTTGTATTTCCAAACATAGTGTAATAAACGTTCCATATTCTTTCAGAGTTAAGATTTTGGATTCAAATGTAATTCATTTTCTGTATATTTGCGACATTAATTGAATTAAAGTATGAAAATTGCACTTATAGGTTACGGGAAAATGGGCAAAACGATCGAGCAGATCGCCATCCAAAGAGGACATCAAATTGTTTCCATCATAGATATCAATAACGCTGAGGATATATATTCAGAAGCGTTCAAGAGTGCCGACGCGGCAATTGAGTTTACTACCCCGGCTACCGCTTTCAATAACTATATGAAATGTTTCGAGGTAGGCGTGCCGGTCGTATCGGGTACTACCGGATGGCTGGACCGTATCGGCGAGATCAAGGAGAAATGCGAGAAAGAGGGCAAAACCTTCTTCTACGCCTCCAACTTCAGCATCGGCGTAAATATCTTCTTCGCCATGAACAAGTATCTGGCGAAAATCATGAACAACTTCCCCTCCTACGACGTTAAGATGACGGAAGTCCACCATATCCACAAGCTGGACGCACCCAGTGGAACGGCTATCACGTTGGCCGAAGGAATCTTGGAAAACATCGATCGTAAAGACCGCTGGACCTTAGAGAACGCCGAGAGCGCGACCGACCTACCAATCCACGCCATCCGTGAGGGTGAGGTTCCGGGTATCCACGAGATCACGTATGAGTCGGACGTGGATACGATCAGTATCAAGCATGATGCCAAGAGCCGTGCCGGATTTGCCTTAGGCGCAGTGGTAGCCGCTGAGTTTACCGCCGGAAAGAAAGGTTTCCTAGGCATGAATGACTTATTCAAATTCTAAACGTATCAGCTAAAAGATGAAGAAGTTCACGAAAAAACAATGGATCAAGTTTAGTATAGCGGCCGTATTATACACGTTGTTCGCTATCTGGATGCAAAACTTATGGTTACTGCTGGGATTAATCGTCCTAGTCGATATATTCTTGACGCACTACATCCCTTGGGGAGCTTGGAAACGGTCTAAGAACCCGACGGTACGCAACGTATTGGAATGGGTGGACGATATCGTATTCGCGCTGGTAGCCGTTTATTTCATCAATTTGTTCGTCTTCCAGAACTATCAGATACCGAGTTCTTCCCTAGAGAAATCCTTGCTGGTAGGAGATTACCTGTTCGTCAGCAAATTAAGTTACGGCCCTCGCGTACCGAACACTCCGATCTCCTTCCCGTTGGTACAAAATACGTTGCCTATCTTAAACTGTAAATCGTATCTGGATTGGCCGGAATGGGGCTACAAACGGGTGAAAGGTTTGGGCCACGTGAAACGTAATGATATCGTAGTGTTCAACTTCCCCGCAGGCGACACGATCGCCGTGAAAGTGCAAAACCCGGATTACTACTCCTTGGTCGAGGAGTACGGACGGGAACGTATCTTATTGGATAAGGCCACGTTCGGCGAGGTTATGTACCGCCCGGTCGACAAACGGGAGAATTACGTGAAGCGTTGTATCGGTATGCCGGGTGATACGCTCCAACTCATAGACAACCAAGTGTACATAGACGGTAAACCCGCCGAGAACCCGAAAGATATGCAGTTCAACTACTTCATCGAAACAGACGGCTCCCCGATCACAGAGGAGCAATTCCGTTTGATGGACGTAAGCAAGGATGACCGTATGCTGGCCTCCAGCGGCGGTTATTACCAAAACCTATTGTCATACCTAGGCTTTACGCCTAATGCGAACGGACAGTACAACCCGGTATATCGCCTGCCGCTCACGAAAAAGGCCTTGGCGATAGCGGAGAAGTTACCTACCGTGAAGAAGGTTATCATCGAGCCGGAGACGTTGGGCGGCCCCACCTATCCGGTCGGATACAATACTGGCTGGACCCGCGATAACTTCGGGCCGCTTTGGATCCCGAAGAAAGGGGCTACCATCCCGTTGGACGAACGTAATCTTGCGTTGTACAGCCGTTGTATCAAGAATTACGAGAACAACACCTTGGAAGTGAAGGACGGCAAGGTCTACATCAACGGCAAGCCCGAGACTTCCTATACGTTTAAATACGATTATTACTGGATGATGGGCGATAACCGCCATAATAGCGCGGATAGCCGCTCATGGGGTTTCGTACCCGAGGATCACATTGTCGGCAAGCCGATCTTGGTTTGGCTATCCTTGGACAAGGATCGCAGCCTGTTCGACGGTGGTATCCGTTGGAACCGCCTGTTCCGTTGGGTTCATCCGGATTAAGAGGTGAAAACTTCGTATTATGACAATCCAACGATTCCTGATAGTTCTCATGAAATGGCTGGCAGCTTTCGCACTAGCCGCGGGGATCGTCATGCTCATACGCCTTTTCTGCATAGAGTCCTATCGCATCTCCACGGACTCTATGGAAGAGGCTTTGCATAAAGGGGATTATATCCTAGTCAATAAAATACCGGGGAAGAATAAGCCCGTCCGGGGCAAGGTCGTGCTTTTTACCAGCCCGCTCTCGCGGGATTCAGCGGATGCTCCCTTATTCATCAGCCGCTGCATCGGTATGCCGGGCGATACGATCCGGGTCAGCATGGACGGATATACGATAAACGGGCATAAAATCCCCCGCTCTCCTCGCTCCCTCTGTTCCTATTTCATAACACTGAGCGCCAAGGAGACGTTCTTGGAGACGTTAGAGAAGTTGGACATCCCACTTAGGGATTTCAGGCAGGAAAGTTTCGGCTGTATGCTCAGCCTCACGGCTTTCGAGGAATATCAATTGAGGGAGGAATTGCCCGACGCCATAAACCGTCATTTTATCGGGGAACAAATGCAAGAATACATGTTGATCGTCCCCCGGAAAGACCGGGCTTACCCGCTGGACGCCGCCTCGCTCACCGCCTGCAAGGAGATCATCATGCGGGAGACGGATGGTAAAGCTTCCTTCCGTGACGGAAAGTTATATCTGGACGGGCGGGAGACTAATTTCTTCTTTTTCCAACAAGACTACTATTGGGTACTGTCCGATAATACCAACGAGGCGGTAGATTCCCGCCATCTCGGTTTCATACCGGCCGACCATATCGTCGGCAACGCTTGGCTCTGCTGGTACAGCCCCGACAAACAACGAATCTTTAAACCCGTTCATTAATCATGCGACCTGTATATATAGCGACCGCCTATCTAGGCCCCATACAACAATATTGTAAGATGCTCCAATACCCGGAGGTCCGTATCGAGACCGCCGAGAATTACGTGAAGCAAACCTATCGTAACCGTTGTTCCATCGCCGCCGCGAACGGCCCACTCTCCCTATCCATCCCCATCGTCAAGCCGGATACCTTGAAATGCCAGACCAAGGACATCCGTATCTCCGACCACGGAAACTGGCGGCACCTACACTGGAACGCTTTGGTATCGGCCTACAATATGAGTCCGTTTTTCGAGTATTATGCCGATGACTTCGCTCCTTTCTACGAAAAGAAATACGAGTTCCTCCTCGACTTCAACGAGGAACTGCGCCGTCTAGTCTGTGACCTGTTGGATATGCAACCCGCAGTCGTCTACACCGACCATTATGAACCGGAGGTAGCCAACGATTTCCGGGAAACGATCCGCCCGAAACACGAAGGGGAAGATCCCGCCTTCCGCCCGGAACCTTATTATCAAGTATTCCGGGAGAAATTCGGATTCCTCCCCAATCTGAGTATTGCTGATTTGCTGTTCAATATGGGCCCCGAAGGACTCGTTACGTTACGGGCATCGATTACCGGATCTCTTTAATCGCTTGTATCAAGGCTTCCATATCTTTCGGGAAGATATCTCCGATATTACCGATACGGAATGTATCCGCATCCGAGATCTTACCCGGATAGATCACGAAGCCTTTCTCCTTTAGCCGCACGTAGAACGAGGCGAAATCGAAATCCGCAGAGGGATATAAGAACGAAGTGATAATAGGTCCTTGCGCGTTATCGGACAGTAACGTCTTAAAGCCCAATCCACGCATACCTTCCACCAATACTCGGTGATTCTCTTGATATCTCTTATAACGAGCCGTGATACCGCCTTCCTCGTTCAATTCCTTCATCGCTTGGTAGAAAGCGTGAACCACGTGCGTCGGAGACGTGAAACGCCATTTGCCTCCCCCTTTCTCCATCGCTTCCCACTGGGCATAGATATCTAAGGAAAGCGAGCGGGCATTCCCCTTCGTCGCCATCAATTTATCTTTTTGGGCGAGGATAAAGCCGAAGCCGGGAACTCCTTGAATACATTTGTTCGCACTACTGACCAAGAAGTCGATACCTAAACCTTTCACGTCGATAGGGACACCGCCAAAGCTGCTCATCGCATCCACGATAAAGGTAATCCCCCGGCCCTTGATCACCTCGGCTACCTCCTCAATCGGATTCAACAAACCGGTCGTGGTCTCGCTATGTACCATTGAGAGATGCGTGATACCGGGATGCTCCTCCAAGGCACGTCGGGCTACCTCGCCGGTTACCAGTTCCGTCTCATGCAAAGAGACCAGTACGTAATTGATATGATAATAATCGGCGATCTGCGCCATACGTTTGCCATAAGCGCCATTAGCGAGGATCAACAATTTATCCTCCGGACGCACGGTGGCCCCGATCGTAGCCTCCACACAATACGTTCCGCTACCTTGCAGCAGGACACTGGTGTACGCATCCCCGTCCAGTCCCGCTATCGCCAGCAAGCCTTTACGGATCGGGGTAACGATACCCTCGTTATAATCCTTATCCCACGTACACCAATCCTGAAGCATGGCCTCACGTACCGTCTGCGACGTACTCAACGGACCCGGTGTCAATAATAAATAGTTTCTCATATGATTGTTTTATTTTATTCGGTTATCAGGCTTGATCCCTGTTGTTAATCTTCTCAATGCAAGCAGGCAGCTCGGCGATCGTATCCAAGACGAAATGAGCCCCCGCCGCCAACATACGCTCACGCACCTCTTTCTTCAGAGATTCCCATTCTTCCGCCGGACGGCTGTTATATTCCTCCTCGCTCACGCCCATCTCGTTGCTACCGGTCACGATACCGACGCTCCATACCTTGGCGTTCACGCCCTCCTTAATATCAGCGATCGTATCTCCTACCTTCACCACTTGATCTACGGAAGGAATCGCCAAATCGATCATATTCTTATAGATCATATACGGAGCGGGGCGACCGGCCGGGACCTCGTTCGGTGTCACCAGATTATCTACCCTATATCCTTTGGCCTCGGCTCCGGGACGGACAATCTCCATCATCTTCGCCGTGTACCCGGTCGTAGAGCCGATCTTTATACCTTGCTCGCGAAGCATCGCCATCGTCTCCAAGACTCCCGGTATCGGAGTGGTGAAATCCTTCAAGGAAGCGAACAAATGTTTCTCGAAACTAGTGTACATCTCATCCACGTCCCTCTTGTTCCAGTCCCTCTTATACAAGGCACGGAACTTCTCGTTCACCTCCGGCATACTCAAGATCGCCTTGATATGATCGATCTTCAAGAGACCCATCGGCTCACGGGCCTGCCGGTAAGTGATATCAATCCCTTTCTCTTCCGAGAATACCTTGAGGAAAGCGTTCAACGGAGCGAAGCATCCATAATCCACGGCCGTACCGGCCCAATCCATAATGACACCTGAAATCTTCTTCATATTCTGTATGTATCGTATTTAATAATTTTCTTGTTTAAGCGATCGTAAGGACATTGTTTTCGGTAGGCTCAAGAGTTGCTATTTCCTCGCAGCCACATAAAGCGGTCTCCTTGCGATAGCGTTGCCGCAAATATACGAAGGAAGCGACAAAAGTGGCACAGCAAAAGATCCCTACATATCCGGCAAGTTGGTTATAAAATACTGCCCAATCCAATCTCGTACCCACGAATTCCTTTAGCACCAATACCAGTATCGTACCCGTGTACCCCAGAAAATCTGTTAAGACAATAAAGAAACCGACGTTTCCCCGTATCTTGAAACAAGCGATGAAGCGATCGAAGAAAATCGTCTGGAAGGTTAAGTAAGCCATATACAGGCAGAGGCTCTGCAAGAAAAGCCATGTCACCGGACTCAATCCCATCCGCTCCTGCCCGAACGACACGAACGCCATGACCATCATGCCCGTAATAATCAAACCGTACAGGACTGAAAGCGCCTTAAAATTATCTTTCACGAGCACCATCAAACCAAAGATCGCCAAGATAGTCAAGGTCACCACGCTATCTATTTGCGTGAACAACCAAGGTGAGTAACCGGACATATCAATGATATTCACCAAGAAGTCCTCCTTGATATCCCGTAACACCACGATCGCTATATTCGCCACGAAAAGCATCGTCAAGAAAGGCATGAAGTTCTTGAAAAGCTCCCAACGCTGCCGCCCGTTCAAGGTCTCCCGCTCCGACTTCAAGGCGATATCCTCCTCCGTAGGTTGTGGAAGCCGGTTTAGCGCATATCCCAACAAGGCTAGCAAAGGCAATGCCACCGCCCCGATCAAAGCCGGCATCCAGAACTCGCTGACCTGCCATATATCCATCACGTACAAGCCGACAGACTTCGCTGTACCGGAACTGATCACCATACTTACGCCCAACAAACTAGCGAGGACATCCGTCATCCTACGTCCTTCTATAAAGCTGAAAATAATCCCCCACATACATCCCAGCGAAAGCCCGTTCAAGAACATCGCCGCTATATTATAAGGAGCCGAGAGCAACCCGAAGAATACCAACGAAAGTTCCGCCATCACCACGGACATCAAGATGAACCGCAAACGCTCTTCCCGCCGCAACTCCGATATCAACTTAATTCCCATGAACTTCGACACCACGTATCCCAATATCTGCACGATCGTGACCGCCACCTTATAGTCCATATTGAATACCTCCAGATCCTCGAAAGCGGCAGCCGTATACGGCTTACGCAACATATATACCAAGGAATAAGAAAGCAAGGCGGCCCCTCCGGCCCATAGGATGAAAAGGAGATCGGAAATCCGTTTCCGGGATGTTTTATTGCTCTGTATCGCAGTGTCCATAATCTTCTGTCGTTTTATTTTCGAAGGCAAAAGTACAGCCGCCATGTTACAGACATATTACTGAACCCATGAATGTATATTATTAATACCCAACTAGGAATCAATAAATTATAAAGAAATATTTATGTAACATTCATGAAACGGAAACGCAACATATGTCCTCTTATTTTGTAAGGTAAATCAAGAATATAAACACATGAACAATCTTCAAGAATTCTACCGAAAGATCGAATATCTACGAAGCAATGGGGTTAAGATGAAAGAGATAGCCGACTGGATCGATATGGCTCCCAGCATATTGTCCTCCCTATATACGACCGTATTGCCGAATTATTTCGAGGGCATCAAGAGTTACCCGCCGGAAGAAGCGCTGGACTCGGCGCTCGCCCTAGTGAATAACGTGTCGAAAAAACGTTTGCTTTCCCATATAGAGGAGATGATCCTTCGCCTAGACCAGATGGAGCTCGCCGAACCGGATAGCCTAAAAGATAATCCTTTCGCCAAGCAATTGATGGAGGAGACACGGCTCTCCGCCTCTAAAATAGAGGCTTTCAAAGGAATCTATACCAGTTACAGCCTTTCTTCCTCCTCGGACTGCCTCAAGATGGAACCCTTCCTACTCTCCCCCTCGGATAATCAAGTCCGTGTAGGGCGGATCAGCGCTTATGGAGAGGCTCAATGGGGATTCGGGATCATGCCCGATCCTCAGAATTTCCATTGCATGCTGAACGAGAACCAAGCGCCCCAATTCACGATGGTAACGATATACCTGCAAATACCATTTTTCAAGAATCCCCGCCAATTACGAGGATTATACATCGGGCAGGATTATAATCGTAACCCGATTGCCCGCCGAATCCTTCTTATCAAGGAATCAGAAAGCACGGAGATCGATGAATTCATGAGCCGGAAAAGCGGACTGATCGATAAAGAAGATTTTACCCCGGAACAACAGGCCTACTATGATTATACTTGCCAAACAGGAGATTTTATCAAGATGTGTACAGTCCCATCCCTGCGGATGGACGAGAGTGATTTAGTCAAAGAAAAGAAGATGCTAACCCTATAAACCAGTAGAGACGGGGCATGCCCCGTCTCCCACCATCCCAATAGAATAGAGACTGATTATTCCTTCTGGAACTTCCTGCTCACCTTCAAAAGGTTCGCCGTAAAAGAAACCACGTTCTGGGCCTCTTGTACCATGTTCAAATAAACCATGCTCACCTTCGTGCTGCCGGACTGCCCTTGGATACGCTTCAACTCCCCTTTCTTCAAGGCGGTAAGTTGGTTCATCAAGGTAATCGACTCAGCGATCAGCTCCTCAAAACCAATATAATCGTTTTTACGGATCATAGTAGCGCAATTTCTCAAGAAGGAGATGATTTGTTCAGATACCTTACCAAAATCATCTTTCTGTACCGGACTCAACGGGCTGAAATTATTATCGATATGATCTTTCATCGGTTCTGCTAAGCGACGGATACTGAATATGATCTCGCTGGCGAAGTCATTTCCTTGATAATAATAAAGCCCCTTCTCCACGGCGATATCGTGATCCAATTGGGTAACGCCAAGCGTACCGACACGTTTCACTTGCTTCAAGTGAATCTTCTTCTCCTCCACGGCAGTCAAGACCTTGCGCAACTCACGGAGGTTCTCATTCATGAATCCATTTACCGCCTTACCGAATACTTCCGCCGTAAAATCCAGATCGGATTGTAATTCCTCACGGCTATGCTCGCGGAACAGTGCCAAAGCCTCACGGGTATCCGTAGCCTTACGAAGTTTAGACACCGTAGAATTCACCTCCTCCTTCAATGCCTCTTTCCGCAATTTAGCCTTATAAGCGAAGTGGCTACGAACCAACGAATAGATCGCCAAACCAATCATAGCGACCAAAGCTGGAATACCTCCCCAATAAATCAAAAGAGCGACGATGAAACAGATCGTAAAAGCAGCCCCTGCCGTAATGAACCAACCACCTATCACGGACAATACGCCTGTGATGCGATATACGGCGCTCTCACGCCCCCAAGCACGGTCTGCCAACGAAGTACCCATAGCGACCATGAAAGCCACATACGTCGTAGATAAAGGCAATTTCAAGGAGGTTCCCAAAGCGATCAGCAATCCGGACAAAACCACGTTCACCGAGGCACGTACCAAGTCGAAGCTAGCCTTGTCATCCATGATCATCTCGCTTTGGTTGAAACGGCTATCAATCCAGTTCTTAACCGGAGTGGGCACGATACTTAATATCGTAGCGGATATATTACTGCAATTCCGTACCAATACCCGTGCGACAGGCGATGTACCGAAAGACTCCTCTCCATCCGATTGACGAGACAGATCCAAGGAAGTCTTCACCACGTTCTGAGCCTTTTTGGAGGTAGCCAAGGCGATTACCATCACGACCCCGGAACCCACCAAGAAATACCAAGGTGTCTGGGCCGGTCCCAACAAGGAGGTCATCAAAAATGTATCCGTGGTAGTGGTCCCTCCCTGCGCCATCAAGTCCATATAAGAGGAATAGCCAGCCAAGGGGACTCCGATAAAGTTCACCAAGTCATTCCCGGCAAAAGCCAACGCCAAGGCAAACGTACCCATCAAAATGACTACCTTGAATACATTCACCTTCAACCAATGCAATACCTGCATCAAGATCGTAAAAAATACCATACATCCCAAAACGATCATCCCCGTATTGGCATACACCATATCCTTGAACTCACCCGTCATAAAAGAACTTGTCTTCAATCCCTTTATCAGCATAAAGTAAATGATGGAAGTGGCCGCTAAACCTCCGAACAGACCAATAAAATATTTAGAGCTTTTCTTATAATTAAACGAGAACAAGATCCGGGACAGATACTGCACGATCACACCAAAGAAAAAAGCGATCGCCACAGAAAGAAAGATACCCAGAATCACGGTAAAAGCCTTTTCGGTATTCAGCAGATCCCCCAATTGCAAAGCGCCTGAAGAACTAGCGATCTTTACCAAGGCAATCGCCACCGTTCCACCCACCAACTCAAACACCATGGAAACCGTTGTCGAGGTCGGCATACCTAATGAGTTAAAAATATCCAGTAGCACCACATCCGTAAGCATAACGGCCGCAAGGATACACATGATCTCCGAGAAATAAAAATGCTGGGGTTGATAAATACCATGCCGGGCGATATCCATCATACCATTGGATAACGCCGCACCAACAAAGACTCCCACAGCAGCGATAGCGATAATAACTTTAAAGGATGCGGCTCTCGCGCCGATAGCTGAATTCAAGAAATTCACGGCATCATTACTAACACCGACCGATAAATCTACGATGGCCAATACAAACAAAAATATGACCAAGAACAAATAAAATGTTTCCATACTGATTGTTATAATTCTTGCGCAAAGTTCTGAAACAATTATTTCGCATCCGTTACATACATATTACAATGATGTTACAACCTGCGGATTGGATTCAAAAACAACCAGATATGAAATTAGGTTGAAATTAACATCAAGTATTTCTCTTTTAAGAGAGAGATCCACTAAGGGTTTTTATATACATTTGCGACTATATATTTAGAAGGGAAATAAGTTAACAAGATTCTAGTTACTTGGAAAAACACTCCAAAGAAATAATGCAATGGGTCTGTGAAATCGCGCTATCCGATTCTCAAACTGCTTTTAAATCGCTTTATTTAGCCTATTTTCAGAGGCTAATGCGGTTTACATCCCTTTATGTGCCTTCCTCTGTAGAAGCTGAGGAAATTGTCTCTGATACATTTCTAAGTCTTTGGAATAATAGAAAGTCATTACCGGAGATCTCTAACTTCGATTCTTATATCTATGGCATAGCCCGCCACAAAGCCATCAGCCTATACCGGACACAGCATATGGAGAAAGTCCAGATCGATGAGAATACGATCGATTTATTCGCACATACCGATACTACGCCCGAGGAAGAACTTATTTCTAAAGAATGCATCGATCATTTAAATGAGGCGATCAATACGCTCCCGGATAAATGCAAGATGGCTTTTAAACTGATCCGTGAAGATAAGATGAAATATAAGGATGCGGCAAATATCCTAGAAATATCAGTAAAGACATTAGAAGCCCACATCGCCACGGCAGTCCGGAAACTACGGGAATCTCTAGCTAAAGAAATAAACGACTAATCTATCCACGTTCCCTCTTTGTAAAGACGTAGCATGCCACATCTCTACAACGGCTGGTGTATATACCAAAAAAAGGAGCCAATCTTTCGACTGACTCCTTTCACCTAAGACG